>Ga0209700_107573_pt1 | contig 15101 bp, 4 predicted proteins | sample SiratroredBW_FD_187528 | JGI IMG/M metagenome (GOLD analysis project Ga0209700, IMG submission 187528) | Root nodule microbial communities of legume samples collected from California, USA - Siratro red BW (SPAdes) (version 2) | ecosystem: Host-associated > Plants > Roots > Nodule | place: USA...
TGTTATCACTCCTCCACATGCCAATTCCGATTCTGTTATTTTTTTACCCTCCACGTGCCAATTCCAATTCACTTTCTTTTCTTTTTCTCCCATGTGCCAAATACAGTAACAAAAACTCTCCACTCTTGGCTTGCCACGTGGCAGACAAAAAAACTCTCCACTCTTAGCTTGCCACGTGGCAAGCATTTTTTATCCTATTTTTAATTCTTTAATAAGTTTTTTTTTAAAATACACTTAATCCTTGATTATTTTAAATACTCTTTAATTTTCCTTCTTTTTTTTTTAACGATAAAAAACAATTTTATTTATTTATTTTATTTTAATTAAAGCACCCACAAAATTAAACGGTATATTTTTATCTGGACAAAATCGGGTATTGACAAAAATAAAAATAAAAATGAAGTATTAATAGTGTCTAAGATTTTTCTTTACCTTTAGTGCTTGTTAAAAACGATTAAAATAGACACTATATTCGATTATGGATTTAAAAGGCTCCAAATTAACATGTTAGAGAAAAGTCCAACAAATATAATTTTGATTAAGTACTAAATAACAACAAAGTAGAAAATATGGTTATGCTTCTTTTGTAATATGAAAATGTTTGTTTAATAATAGATCATGTAAGACACAAGTGTTTCGTCTATCAGATGATAGAATATTGTGTGTTCTTATTTTAAGTATGATAAGCAAAGTGACATCGTATTCTCAAATATTTGAATGCTTACTCTACGTTGTCGTTTCTTATGTCTAACCAAGAAGATCCGAAAAAACATGTTATATCAATGATCTCTTGGTACATGACTTAAAGTTGATTTACTTCAACTCCTTAACACTTCCTTTGTCAACCTTGAAAAAGTTCATCTGCTTTGTACAACTTTGTACTTTACACAAATTCAAGTAAAGACACCCTATTCAAGGAGAGATAAATACATCTAGCTATTAGGATATTGCTTAAAGAAAATAAGAGCATTTAATGCATGCATGGAGTGCATTTAATGCATCTTCTACATTCAAGCTGCTCAGATGTAGTACATCCAAATTCAAATGAGCTTGAAGCTACTCAACAATCAGAAAAGGATTTACAATAACTCTTTTCTTCAACGCCTATTTAAAGCTATCATTTGAAGAGAAGAATGAGAATCTTGAGCCACAATTTGCAAGTGCTAAAACATTACCAAAATATTTTCTGTGCCCTAATAACTTTATAAGAACGTTGTTGTGTTTAGCAAACTAGTAGAGAAAGCTTAAACCTTGTAAACGTTGCAAGATTAAACCCTTCTCATGTGAGCATTTGATCACACCTTTAGAAATATTTGTCTTAGCCAAGAGTGGTTGTGTGTTAAACAATACACAATTTTTAGCCAAAAGTAGCTAAGTGTTAAAGAAGACTTGACAAGTTAGCTAGGAGTGACTACATTACGAAACAATACTCGTACAGTTTTTCAGGAGTGGTTACAATAATACTCTTGTATCTTATAGCGTTAGTCTTAAAACTCAATCAGTTTATTAAGAACTAGTGTAGCATGCATTTTCAGATGAATTAGTATAAAAACATCTTTTTATATTTTAGTCATTGAAGTTGCACTAACTTGAGAAAGTGAAGTTTTCAAACTCAGTTTGTGAAAATTTATTTGTCTGTCTGACCAGCATAAACCTATCATCTAACTGCATATATTTAGAAGATACTTGTGAAAAATTGTCAAAAGTTTTTAAAACACAATTCAACCCTCCCTTGTATTTTACTTGTTTTTCACAATTAATATCTGAGCCTCTGGGGCAATTGCTTCTGACACGATACAATTTCCTTCCTACACTTAGTAAATTTTTAACATTCTAACAATATCCTTATTATTTTTATTTTAAAATTTATTTATTAAATAATGTTTTTCTTCTTCTCCCACGTATTGAGTCTTGAGTTACGTTTTTTTTCTCTCTCTACGTATATTAACAAATTTTTTAATAAATAATAAAAAACAACTTTATCAATATTTAAGAATTGAATGTATTTTTTTTTCAACAAACATTGAATTTGTTATCACAAGACTAAATATTTAAAAACAATATGCTTAATTGAATTTTAAAATTAACAATATAAGTTGTAAATACATTAACAATAAAATATCTCATTTTAACGAACTAATAAAAAAATAAAATAAACTATTATCCATATTTATTGTGCAGAAATTAATTATCAACATCATTTTTATTATTGTTAAGAAAAATAAAAGTATATCATATATTTTAAAAGTACCACATATATATGATAGAGATGTTTCTGTACGTTGGAGAGAGAAAAAACTTATTTAATAAATAAATTTTAAAATATAAGAACATTATTGACATATTTAAAATTTGTTAAGTGCAGGAAACAATTTGTATTGTGCAAGAAGCAACCGCCGAGCTCTGGCTCTAAAGGGATGAGCATCTTGCTGCGACTAGAGGGAAAGATCTAACATGGTAGGCATAAAACCACATCTCATTGCAAAAGGATTTTTCCTCTCCATACCTCCTACATTCTTAGAAGAAGAATTTCATCATTGGAAAGATATGATGAAGATGTATGTAAAGTTCCCACATTATCAATTATGGAAAATCATCACCCATGGTGATATAGAGATCTATTTCCTAGAGGAGGAATAGGAAGAAGAAGAAGTCAATTAGATGCAATTCAACAACAAAACAAGGTACGCTCAAGTGTTCTTTCACATGTCACTCTTGGCTTAAGCTGAGTATTTTCGATTCACAGCCACTCCTAGCTGACCCTGTTCAAATATTCCTTTTACAAGTCACTTTTGACTTAACTATGTACTCTTAGGCAAGCCACTCCTGGTTTAAGACAAATACAATATCTTAGTGATTAAAGGATCATAGTTTTACTCATTAAAAAGGGTAGCGCCTTTCAATGTATACAATGATTTAGGTTCTCTCTACTAGTTTTCTAAGATGAACAGAAACGGTGTTCTTACAAAGCTTTAAGGCATAGAGAAATTTCAATAGAGTTTCAACAGTTGCAAAAATATGACTACCTTTCTTAATCTTCTATTCAAATATAGGCTTGGAAAAAATTTGTTGTTGTATTCCCTTTTTTGATGGTTAAGTAGCTTTCAATTATCTTGTTTTCTTCTTCTTTTGTCATCATTTAATAAGCTTTAATTGTTGAGAAGGATTAAATACATTGCATGTAACATTAATTTCTCTTCTCTTCTTCCCTCAATCTCTCTAATAGCTAGCAGTACTTATCTTTCTTCATAGCAGAATATTTTACACCAAACAACAATAAAAGTTCACACCTTATAGGACAAATAATTGGGCTAGAGTTAAAAATAGTTTGTGTTAGAAAAGTTGGCAGACATTACAACTTTTTCTAAAAACTCGAGATATTTTAATGATGTTTTTCTTTGACATGGTCCTTCTTAGTGATAGATGACAAAGACATTCTCTGACTCAGTACTTATCTTTCTTCATAGCAGAATATTTTACAGTAAACAACAGTAAAAGTGCACATCGTATAGGACAAATAATTGGGCTAGAGTTGAAAATAGGTGCTATTAGAAAAGTTGGCAAACATTACAACTTTTGTTAAAAACTCAAGAGATATTTTAATGATGTTTTTATTTGACATGGTCCCTCTTGGTGATAGATGTTAAAAGGCACTCTGCTGATAGACTTTAAGCTTCAGGTCAAGTCTCTTATAAGGATTGAGTTATTAAAGTCAAATTTATCTAACTACCATACCAAGATACCTTGCAAATTCATGTATTCATTAACTTATTTTGTTTACTTTTTAATATTTTTGTAATTAACAATCAACTCCAAAATTCTTAATATTTTTGTTTAAATTAAAGAAAACTAAAAAACTGTGAAAAAATAAATTGTTTGAATTAAGGGAAAAAGATTGAGAAATGAGTGGAAAGTTTTCACTACAATTATTCATGTAATAGAACAAATTTTTATATATATTTAAAATAAATCTTAAACTAAAATAAAAAATTATTATCAAATCATAATAAATAATTTACATTTCAAAACAATAATATTTTTTAAAATAATTTCTTTATAAAATATAAAACATTAGATTAATTAATTTAATTTAATTTATTATTTTAATTATTTATTTTTGTAATATAAAACATATAATAATAAATATTAAACTAATATATTGAATTATTTAATTTACTATTTATTTAATTATTTTATTACAATATAAAAAATGTATTAATGACACATTAATAGTGTAATTACTAAATAAATTATCAGTTATAGTTATAATTTAGTTAACTATATAGACGTAAATATAATGAAATATTTAGAACAAAATTGAAAACGTATTATAAATATTTTATTATTATCTATCTAAAAAAAAAATTATAATCAATTATTATACATTGTCTTTATAAATTGTTTCAAAAGGGTTGGAAAATTTATCAACTCATAGTTTTTTTCTTAATTTATGGCTGATTTATCATATTTTCACCTTCTCTTTCTGTTCTTGTAAATCATATATTTGTAGAAAGATTGAGACTTGGAAGGTTAACATCATGTTATCTACCCCACGTTCATCATGTCACTGTTATTACTGTCACCAAAAATAAAAATCAAATCCTTTAGTCAGAGTCCCCACTGCATTACAATGATGTTTGTTCGTACCCTTTGCTTTTAAAGGAAACCACCTACCCTCAATATTATTGTGAAAATTACATAAATCTAAACTTTGCCACATGGCCTAAACGTGATCAATTTGGAAAATAAAAAATGACCCACAAAAGATTTCTGAAAAAGATGGCATCTTTCTGAAAAAGAATTTGAAAACACCAGTCATATCACCCTAAATCAATATTAAACTTAGCACATATAAGCACTTATTGCACATGAGCAACACACCAGCCTTCTTCATTAGTTATGTAATCATCCAGTGAAATCCAAATCTTGCATGAGTCACAAACAATATTTTTTATGAAACATGAAAGCCTTTTTTTTTTTTTTTTCTAAATAGGTTTATTATGCTTTTAGGGTTAGATGCAAATGTAGCATAAATCACAACCTCTTTTATGAGACATGAAAAAACTGTTTTTTTTTAAATACGTATAATTATAATTTTAGGGTTGGATGCAAATCTAGCATGATTGATAACTTTCTTTATGAAACATGAAGGAATTTTTAAAAAATAAGTTTAATTATATTGTTAGTTTTATACATTCCTGTATCTTTTTAATGTTATAATAAAAATTCAAGATTCAAAACTGACAAGATTGACTTTAACAGTATTATTTAACAAATTTGAGATTGTAACATATAAGTTTCTTAATACAAATATAATATTATCTTTTTTAGAAAACAATATATATAATTTAATAAAATAAATAACTAAAATATAAAAGTTATGATTTAATAAAGTCTTGATTTAAGTATTATTCATCAGATAAAATTTTAAAAGAAAATTTTCATTTAAATAATTAAAAAATATAGAAAAAATAATAAGCTTGAGTGGATTAAATTAATAAAAATTAATATTACACGTAAACTAAAGTAACAAAATAGATTAGAAGATAGAGGTCAAATATTGGCTTTATGTGCCCCTTTATCACCGGCTTCTTTGAATAAAGTTGGCATCATGTGGGACCCACCTAATTAGCTTTCAATTCCCTCAGGAGTCCAATAAATTGGTCTTACAAGTACAATATTTTCAATTTTCCAGTTTTTATGAAAAATATTTTAAAAAAATGAAATGTTATTTTTCTTAAAGTTTTAATATATTTTTTAGATATGGTCATATAAACATAAAAGAATTATTTTATATGTTATAATATTGATTTTTTTTCATAATTATGCATAGTCCGTAACTGTAAAACATAAGAAACTCTACTTAGGAGATGATTAGACTCATGAGATGATTTTTAGGGTGTCTACTTTTAAATATTATAACTTAAAAAACAATAACTAAATCTTGATATTGATTATATATATATATATATATATATATATATATATATATATATATATAAGGAATTTAATATGCTATACAATATACATAAAATAAATAACTATATAGGTATATGAGATATTAATTTATCAATATGGATGGTAAAAAAAGTAATAACAATAATTCTCTTAAAATAACTACAACAAATCTCATTTAAAACAAAATGATATTCATAAAACACAATGTAACTGATAAGTCACTTCTCTTTCTATTAAATTTATAGATATAATAATTGAATTTACTTGGATGGTGATGCCTTGTGGGTCATCCCATTTCATCAACTTGTTTTGTATATATATATATATATATATATATAGGAAAGAAATAAAAATAAATGAACTTTCCATAAAATAAAAGTTAGATAATGAATATTTTTCTATATTATTCTTTGAATTTTTTAATTAATTTTAGTTTACGAAAAAGTAGTTTTATTATTTTCTATATAAATCTCTATCTTAGCATATTCTTAATCTGAGTAAATTTTTACTTTAATTAGGCCATATAGTATATTGACTATTTATTCAAAGCTAACAATAATGTTTAAAATCATATTAGGCATTGAAAAACAATTAAAACTTACTTTAAATATTAAAAAAATTAAAATCTTCTGAAATTTTATGTCCTAATGTATTATCAAAAATTAATTTGAGTAGTTAATGAGAGAATAATAACTCTATGCCCCTTTAAAGGCATCCAAGGCAATGAAAAGATAAGAACAGAAACACATTTCTTTCCTAAAACATGATTCACATATATCAATAAATTTTACTTAATTGGAAATTGTGCTGTTTGAAAGTGTCATAATAGCTCACAAATCCATAACATCTACATATGTTTCTGTCTCTGTGACTAAGATTATCTAATGTACACAGAAACATAAATATAATTATATATATAAACACATCTGCTGAAAACAATTTTTCTTGACAAATATTAATGACATTCACCCACACAATTGATCTCAAATTCATTACAAATTACAAACTATGAAAGTGAATAATTCCTATTTTGTAATTTTAATAAATTTAATAAATAATAGTAAAATAATCTATAAGAAAATATTACTAACAGTTCTTTTTCTTTATTAATGTACTAACAACAACTAATTCTAATGCTTATTGTTAATTTCAAAAGGGTGTCTATAACTCTGGTTTTTTTTTTTCTTAATTAAATCTAAAATATGTTTGGAAAAAATAGAGAAAATGTTATTTAACACTGTTATAAAATTAATAGAGAAAAAAAAACTATTTTCCATAATACACCAGACAAATAACTCAGCCCAAAATCTAATAAAATGGTCAAAGACGGAAAGAAAACCAATAAATTGAAGATAAATGATAATTGAAGATAAATGGTTAATAAATTGAATCTAGAGTTCAATTACTTGAAAAATCCATTTGCTGAAACTTTATTTCTTTCCATTAAATTAGTCTGAGACAAAGCCTTAGAACATGCATGAGATACACCTATAACAAGACAAAAAAAAACTATGGAAGAAGGAAAAAAAATCTAAAAAGAGCATAATAAAATTACTGCCAACATTATTATGTACATAACATATGCAATGTCTAATAAAGATGCATTCCAGCTAAGACCATCTCTGCCACCGGCCTAATATCAACAAAATTTGGGGCAAACATTTGATTAATTAAACTACATAGTAAAAAAAAAAAACATTCTGAACAAAAAGGGCGGTTCCCAATGCAACGGTTCACGCGCTTCCTTTTCAAACTGGCCAAAATACAAATGGACAAGAAAATGCCCCATTGAACCATGGCAGAGGGTAAGTCCCCACAAGCACAGCCATGCACTGCACAAGCCATGTCCCTCCCAAAAGTTCAACTAAAAACATTGGCTTCCACTTCAACAACCTATTGCATGGTGGGGTCAACCACATATCAAAACACTAACTTGTTACTACTACTACTAAAACCTTTTTTGCTCTCTGCATGTGAATTTTTCTACTGTGACTTGGTGCTGTGAGAGGTAGACTTGGCACTGTATAATAGTTTTACCAATACTAAACCCTGGAACAACAGTGAATGCAACTTGTGGCTCAGATTCCACTGCCATTTCTTCATTTTCGTTCACACTCTCCATGTACACATCAGAGAATCTACAACCCTTCCCCACTTGAAAGATTGAAGCTTGAGGCTCAAAGGAAAAGGCCAAGCAATGTAGGAGCCAGACCCTCTTGGCCATCTCAGCAAATGAGGTAAAGAAGTTGGTGTCAGGAAACTCTCCAGCATTCAGCAGGTTCCTCTGATTCAGGTTGCTAAAGAATGATGCCTCCATCTTGGGATGAACAAGTCTCAAGAACTTGATCCTGCAGAATTTTGCAAATGGTGACCTTGGCTTCACTGCAAGAAACTCCTTTGCTTTCACTGATTTTAGCTCATTGAACCTCCCAAAGAACAGTTGCCTCTTGTTCATGTCTGGCAGGGACTCATTGGGGAGGGAGAAGTTAGGGAAGTTGAAGGAATCAAACATCTCCCTACACACAAAGGACTCAATTGTAAAGCACTTGTGATCTTCTTTCCAGTAGACTACATTCTGCCCAGTAATGGCATTGACTGAAGCATCAATATCCCAACCAGCAGATCTCATCTCATTCACTAACAGTTTCACAAAGTTGCGAATGGACCTAACCGAGTGGCGAAGAACAGAAACAAAATGGCTAGGACTTAATCCAGAAATGTGGAGATTGTCAAGAACTGATAATGATCCACTTTGATTTAACCTCTTCTCAAGTGACCTGTTCTGCATGTTAGCTTCCTCAAGCTTCTCTCGAAGAAACACAACCTCAGATTCCTTGAGCCGAACCTGTGATTCTAACTTCTGCCCTGTGATCTCAAAAGTTTTGTTGACACTCTCTAGCTCCTTCAATTTAGCTTCAAGAATAGCTCTATCTGGTGAAGGATCAAACTGCTTTTTGAAGAAACATTGCTTTAGCTCAGACAAAATCTTGAACTCTGAGACTATCAATTGGTCAGCAGCTTGAATTACATCAGGGTCATAGGGAGACTGAGCATTCTGTAGCTGAGCATATGAAGCTTTTACAGTCGAAATGCTAGCAAATGCTTTTGCAAGCAAAGCTTCTGTGGCCTTACTTTCCTGAAGCTCTTCATCTTCTTCTTTGTTTATACTACTACACATATTTGCTTCATTGCTGAGATCTGCATCCACTCTAACGTTCTTCAGTCCATCAACTGATGCAATTCCGCTCACTGCTCTAACGTGAAGAACTTTGGCAAAAGTGCGAGCCAACTTGCTCTTGCTTGGTGTCACTGATGTTGGCGTAACAGGTTCCATCTGCAGAAACATTACAATAGAGCAAAATGAGGGTGGAAATAGAGAAGTGTTCAAGGGTTTAAAAAGACAGACAAGGGCAATAAAGTCACAACAATGGTGGTCATGATGAGTATGTTTAGAAAAAGGAAAAAAGCATTATGCTTTAATGCTTAGATCGAGGCCTTTAATGGAGGCTGGAATTTTACTTTTTGTTCTTCATCTATAAAAGTTTAATGTTTGGCAACTTTCAAAGATGGCAAAAAGACACTTCTAACCACACTTATTTAGAAGACAAGGACCTAAAAGAATAAAGAATGAAGGACATGATCAAAAGATACATTAAAATTAAGCTATAGTATATCCACGTAACACTAGGCAACATGTCCAAGGTGGCAATTAGCAACGTGAACATAAATGAAACCATGAACCATGTTTTTGTATGTCAAGCAAAAAGAAGATAATTCAGTAATTGAACCGACTTAAGAGGGTGTATACATTATATTCTTTGAAAAACAAAAGGTTTTATAATACAAAAAGGAAAGCAAAAATTTGACACCGACTCAGCCAAAAACACAGGACCCTCATTTCTGCATATTTTGTTGTGATTATATCCACCCTTGTTTAACTTCCTTAATTTCGGTTCAAAGAGCATACGAGAATTGACCCATCAGTCAAATCAGTCAGAACTTCTGTACAAAGTGGTCAGATTAATAGTTTGCATATATTCAGTATTAATCATGAAAATAATAATGATTACAGCCATAATCAACACTACTCCTATTCACTCCCATGTCTTATAACAGCAACTTCAGTCAACAAAATATGCATAACCTCAAATAAATAGTTAAATCTAAAAGTAAATTCAAGTAATCTACCTTTGTTGGACAATCATTACATGTAGCAAAATAATATTTTAGTTATGAATATTTCAGCAACCATTATAAAACTGACAATTAGTTTTGTTCCTTTTGATATATATATTCATCTGATTCATAACCTCTCTAGGATTCCCTGAAATCTTCATATTCAACATGTACAAGATCAGGCCTAGTAGTAACTGGGTAGTGTCTGCAATAGAGGACACCTTATCAAAGTGAATATCTGACATGGAACTTTTAAATTCACTATGATGACAATGAGAAAAACGTATCTACCCCATCAGGAATCATCCAATCACTACATGGTAAAAGAGATACCTATACCCACCTCTCACTGTGCCTAAAAGGACCCTTTAAACCTTCTCACCATTAAAAATCTACTACTTGTAGCTCATAAATATCATAGTACATAGCAAAAACAAAAGTAATTAATTCAATATAAATACAGATGAAATGCCTGTACTTCAAAGCCTCACTCATCTTCCAAACATTTTAATGTGTTTGGTTTTTGTTCCAGGCTTCAAAGGGATTTTGAAATCACTCACATAACATTGGTGTTTGGATGAAAAAAAATAAAAAATAAAAAAACCCTTATTCTTCCCGTGACAAAAATCACAGTATGAAAACTGTGTATCCTGAAAGGTAAAACATAAAACAAGAACAAGCACCATTTTTTGACAGCCATTGACTCATTACCCCCACTTCTGTCATTTCAATATCCACTACACAGACATTCACATGACTGGTATTAAAAAAGTCAAAACAATATAACATTAGATTCTTTGGTGCTTTCAAAATCCACCAGACACAGAACATGTTACCTTAAGAAAGCACAACACTAGACCATGGGGCCTTAAAAAACATTAACCCAGTTCCTTATTTCATCCAAAAAATACCAACCTCCTCCAACAATCCACAACAAACAAAATCCGTTATAGATGCTAGAAACCTAGTATTAACCATGCCATCAACAGCTATAAACATCAAACAAAAACGTCAAAACAAAGCATCTTCATGCTTTCTGGCAATCAAAATCACAACTTTTATGTTTCCCACTAATGGCCTCAACCATAAGTCCCTTTTATTATTCACAAATGTTATGCCTAGCCAAACACAAGCAAGTCAAAACCCAAAAAAGAGATTAGAATGAACGATAGAATTAAGAAAAAAAAAATCAAACAAAACCAAACATTAAGGCTTAACCATTGATTTGACAAGTCAAGGGATTTCATTTCACTGTACCTCATAGTGAAACGTAAATCTCAGGAAAACAGAGACAGAACAGAACAACTCAAATATGCGATGCTAACAAATATCGTTTCTCCAAGCGAAAACTTCAAACACCTGCAAAATCAAATGCCATTCCTAAAGAAAAACCATACAAAATTAAGAAAAATAGTTTATTTCCACTTCCTCCAAAACACTAAAAGGGTTGAAAATAAAAACACCCCAAAGGGAAAAAGAACAAAGCTTACAACCAAGTGAATGTAAAGTGCCTAAAGTCAACAGAATGAACACCAAAACGTGTTTCCAACAAAACGCGTTAAAAAAAAGATAGTACCAACACAGGCGTTACATTTTACCTTCAAAAGGGTAGCACCAACAGTTTATGTTTTTGAATGAAGTCTCTGTCTCCTCATCAATATAAAGAGAGGAAATGGAAACAGAAACGGCCAGAAACGGCCAATAGCGAATAAACAAAAACAATAAATAAGAAAAAAAGAAGTTTAATGCCTTAGTGAAGTTTCTCATGAAGTTTCCTCAGCTAACCTGAACAAGGAAAATGAATGAATGGTAGAAAAAACTGAAAATGGCCCACTTGACCCTTTGGTCCAATCTCTTCAAAGACTGGTTCTTGTTATTGAGTTGTGTGATGGATTTTTTGTTTTCTTCTACTGAGACTCTCTGGTTTCTCTTTCGTCCCTTAGAAAACCTCGTCGCTGGGTTTATGGGCTGTTGTGTCGTGTTTTTTATATATTTTTTCTTCTATATATAGTATCAGAGTCCCTTTAGCAATGGCAGAGACAGAAATACGATAGCTGTAATGTAAGAGAGAGAATGTAGAGAGAGAAAGTTGGTGTGATGACGAAAAGGGACAAGGCTGAGATAGTTGGGAGATGACAACAGTCTCGGGGCATTGGGAATTTAAAAGGCCACAGAGTGTTGTGTCGCTTTCCGTAATTTTGAAGCTGTTTTTATGCCCTTGGAGTACCATGGTTTTACGCGTTGAGTTGGAGGGCGGGAAGGGTAGGAATGGAATTTCATGGATGATCGTTCCGTGTGCATAGATAAAAATATTTATATTTGAAATGAAACTGAAAACTCTTTTAGTTAAATATGGTAATATAATTTATTGCAATTCTTAAGGAAAGATTATTTGTCTAAAATTTTGATGATAACAATTTGACGAAGAGTATGTTTTGTAAAATCTAGATAAATTAAGTTATTATTAATTGTTAGTTTATTAGATTAATTTTGTGTAAAATTGAAAGAAGATGAATATTAAAAGTTAATAAATATAAAAATAATAAATATTTTAAATTTGTTTTAAAATTTATTTTTAATTTTATTTTGAGATCAATATGGATCTTGATTCCTGATTTTATGAGATTTTATTTGTATTTTATTTAATCAATATTTATATAAACATTTTAAAATTAAGATTAAATTGATATGATGCTATAGTGAAATACAAAAATAATTTAAAATTATTTTATTGCATATAGTTTTGATTTGATTTGTTAGTGATATCAAAGTTAATATCACGAGTTTGATTATGAGAAAATTTAAAATTATTTTATAATATATAGTTTTGATTTGATTTGTTAGTGATATGAGAGTTAATATCAGGAGTTTGATTACCAGTGACTAATTATTCAAAAGGAATTGTTGTAGGTTACACAATTATCTTATGGTGTAGGTTAGGTAGAGTTGACAGAGATTAATGGACCAAGTCCCAATGACACTTAAACTACTACACTCTCAAGTAAAGAAAGTTACGCTCGGACTAATAACTCCAACAGTTATGTTATTAAATTAATTAATTAATTTATATGTAAAAAATAACATTCAGTTTATTTAATATTATATTTAGATGAATTTATTCTTTTTTTCATGTAACATATGATTGATGAATTTTAAAATATCAATTAATGTGAAGATGAATGTTAAAAGTAAAAAAATGTAAAAATAATAAATGTTCTAATTTTGTTTTAAAATTTATTTTTAATTTTATTTTGAGATCAAATCATTTTCTACATCTTAATCCAAGATTTCATCAAGCTTTGCTTACAATAAAATTAATTTGATTCAACCCATATTTACAAAAATATTTTGAAATTAAGATTGAAGTGTTATGCTGTTATAGCTAAATATAGAAATAATTCAAAATTATTTTGCTGCACATAGTTTTGGTTTGAGTTGTTAGTGGTATCAGAGTTAATGTCACCAGTTGGATTCCTAGTGACAATAATTGTTCAGGGGAGTTATTACAGGTTGCACAATTATCTTCTGACATCAGATAGGTTGACTAAGTCACAATTGTTCAGTTTCTTAAAAGAATAATTACTAAGGGAGGTATTATTGCCTGTAGCATCAATTGTTCCACAATTATCTTGGTTGACTAAGTCACGATTGTCCAAGAGTTCGTTTCTTAAAAGAATAATTATCAGGGAGACACTGTTGGGGATAACATCAATTATTTCCAAACAGAGACTACTTGGACCAAGTTCCAATAACAGTTAGACTATTATATTTTTAAGTACAAAAATATATATTCTGACTAAAAACTTTAACAGTTATATTAATAAATTAATTAATTTATATGTAGAAAATAACATTCAATTTATTTAATATTATACTTAGATGATTTTTCTTTTAATGTAATTGAAAGATGATTGATGAATTTTGAAATATCAATATAAGATGTGAAAATCCATAATGATACTTAAAATAAATCTTTTATTAAAAATATTAAAATATAATTGTCTTAAATTATTAATTAATGGCTTGTTTGCTTAAGAAAAGTCAAATGGCTTTTATTTTCTTATTATGAATTTTTTTTTTTCAATTTTATTATATTATTTTGAATAATTTTAATTTTATTTTATTTTTTAGAAATAAGTTAACTTTTCTATTAAATTTCTGTTGATGGTATTATTATAGGAATATATAATATTTATTATTTCTATTATCTGTCAATTGACAATATCATTTCAAATGATTTTGACAAAAAATTATATAAATTTACTTTTATAAAATTGGAAAAAAATAGAAAAAATCGAAAAGATCGTCTTAATAATAATGATAAAGAAAGCTATTATTAAACCTAAAAATAGAGTGAAGGAGAAGAAAAATAATTGTTTGATATAACATATCATGGAGTTTAAAAAGTTTATTACTTTTAATTTTACTCTATTTTTTAGTTTTAATTCTTATTTAACTTCTTTTCTATTTTTTTTATTATTTTGTTTTCTTATGGAGAATAAGTTGAAGATAGAAATATCAGAGAAGTTATCCCGGTGTGATTCGTGTGGTATCTTATGTCAGCTATTTTGTTTTCTTACGATATTTTTTCAGATTTTTTTAAGATTTGGAAGAAGTTTAAGTTTAGTGTCCAAAGTTTAAAATTTATTTTAGTTTTTATAATTTAAAACAGTTGTTTTTTTTATCTTTTTCTGTCTCAGCATGGCTAGATTTTATTTGTGATGTGAATTATTTAAGAGTTGCTTATATAAAAAATTATTTTATTTTGTACTTATTCTCTCAAGTAGTTTTTTTTTTTTTTTTTTTCTATCAGAGTACTTATATTGATGATATTTTGTTTAAAAAAAAAATAGACAAAGATATTCAAACATTTTAAATTTAAATGACTAAAAAAATTAAAAATACTGGATAGAAAATAGTCTTGAATCAAATTCGAACTAAAAATATACTTAAAGTTCATTAATAAG
>Ga0209700_107575_pt1 | contig 15090 bp, 10 predicted proteins | sample SiratroredBW_FD_187528 | JGI IMG/M metagenome (GOLD analysis project Ga0209700, IMG submission 187528) | Root nodule microbial communities of legume samples collected from California, USA - Siratro red BW (SPAdes) (version 2) | ecosystem: Host-associated > Plants > Roots > Nodule | place: USA...
CTTAGATGCAATCCTATTTAGATTATGCATGTGAATGTGTGCAAGCCTCCTATGCCATAGCCAAGATTCATCATCTCGAGATAGCAAACAGTTCATGCTAGGAATGATGCTTGAGACATTAAGCATGAAAACATTACTTACTCTTTTACCTACAAGAACTGTTTTAGTAGATTCTGAATCTGCTATAATGCATTGTTATGGTTCAAATGTAATTCTGTAACCACGATCACACAATTGACTAATACTCAGTAGACTATGCTTCAGACCTTCTACCAGCAACACATCCTTTATGATTACTTTATTGCCACTTCCTATATCACTAACACCTAGAATCCTTCCTCGATTGTTGTCTCCATAGGTGACAAATCCTGCTGGTTTCCATTTCAAATTAATCAATTGAGAAGCCTCTCCTGTCATGTGCTTCGAGCATCCACTGTCTAGATACCACATCAATTTATTGTATGCTGACCGTTCCTGCAAAACAGATTGAGTTTAAGGATTTGGTACCCTGTTAAGCTTGGGTCCAGCAGTATTAGATGTGCTTTTTGGCACCCACCTAACCAATCCTTTAGGCACACTAAATTTCCTAATCCTACAGTTTCTAACAGCGTGGCCCTTTCTCATACAGTAGAAGCAGGCAATCGATTGTGAAGACTGTGATCCAGAACCTTTAAGAAAATTGTTAAACAATTTTTGCTTTCCATTGGGACCAGCTTGATAACCAATGCCAGCTTTTTCAAAAACACAATTTTGGGATCCCAAAAGAGCATTTAGGTTTGCTGTCCCCATAGAAAGAACTCATCAAGATTTAATGCAGAAGTTATAATATTTTTAGCAACACAATCATACTGCATTTTCTTGTTCTCAAGATCAATTAACTCATCAAAACACTTAGCAGTAGACACACCATCAACAACATGCATAGGAATGAATGGACCATTTACTATGGCATTCCAGATTCCATGGTCAATAGACTCAATGAAGATTTTCATTCTCACTTTCCATAATTGATAGTTTACCCCAGAAAACATAGGTGGTCTATTAATAGAGGCACCTTCAGCAAAAGGTAACTTGTTCTCGGCCATGGATCAAAATCTTGACTAGGATTCAAGATCCTATTTCTGATGCCAATTGTAAAATTAGGTTTAGACCGAGTTCAAGAGGGGGGGTGAATTGAACTTTCAAAACTTTTCGCAAATCTGAATTATTCTTCAAGTAGAGAATGAAAATTCTTTATTTAATCGATTGACTATGTAATTCTGAATTGTCAGGTAAACAATCGATTGTGCACAGCGAAATATATCAGAGTTAAACCCAGAAAACAGTTTGCAGTGTGAAAATGTTTTAACCCAGATTTAAGATATTTAAACACAATCCAGTAGATTAAACACAATCTAGAATCACAATTGATTATGCAAACAGATGTTCAGAGTATGAATAACAATATGAACAGATTTTAATCCAGTTAATTTTAAAGATGGCAGCAGTGAATAAAAGCAATCAAGAAGAGTAGGGAGAAAAGCAAGAACACAAAATTTTTATCCTGGTTCACCCTTCCTCAAGGGCTACGTCCAGTCCTTTACAAACTAGCAAAGATTTCCAGTAAAACAGATCACAAGATCAGTTTACAACCCTTGCTCCCAGCAAGTTACAAACTGATCCCAGCAGTAAACCCACACCTCACTGAACCCCTCAGCTAGTGTGTAACTAGTGCAGAAACCCACTGCACCACAACACTTGCAGTCCGCAAGCAACGCTGCTCCCAGCAGCACTCACCCTTTACTGAACCCTTCAGCAGATGCGAGACCAATGCAGAACCCACTGCACCAACTCAATTACAAACCCAGTAATTGAAAACAGCAAACAGATTGCAAATCAACAAGATCAGAAAGGATTACAGAATGCTTCTACACAAAACAGATTACACAGAATGAAGATCAGGTGCAGAAGACTTAGCTTTGGTCCAGAACCAAATTAGCAAGAACCTCACTGCAAGGATGTTTCAAAGATTCACGTTCTTGGAGGTTTCTTGATTTGAAAAGCTTTGCAAAAATGATGATCGCACAAAAGGGGCAATATCTCTCTTAGAAAATCTCAAGGAATGCTTTTCGAAAGTATTTGTTTTGATAAATCTGAAAGTGATGATTCTCATTCCTTTAAATACCCAAAATCAGTTTTAAAAACTGCTTAGGTGTCAAAATTCAATTAATTGGACAAACCATTCAATCGATTGAATTTGACCGTTAGTTTGACCCAGTCAAAGTTTTCAGTTGTAACAGCCATAACTGTATTTCAGTTGTAACATAAATAACTATCACATTCAATCGATTGTTTTAGAAATTCAATCGATTGAAAAACCTTTTTCCAGCAAAAACATTTTGGGTTATTTTTATTAAAAACAATTTTAATAAAAATCTTTGTGAATCTTTTTAGCACCTCAGAAGTGATGAATCATGCCAGTAGTGATTAAGGACTAAGCCAATCACCAACACACAAATTCAACTAAGGACCAAGACCTAATCACCCAACTATCTTCATGTTGGCACAAATTCTTCACTTGAACAATTCTGGTCCATGAGGCAGTCTTCATCAGCTTCACATGCTAAGCCTTGGTGCTCACAATATTGACTTCATCAAATCACATGCTTAGCCTTGGTGCTAACAAGGTCGGCATGGTTACCACCTTTACGAGACTCACTATGGAATGGATTGAAGAATTATGCCCAAGGCAGCAGCCTTCCAAAATCAGTTCATTCATTTTTGTTTTAATTCTTCTATATGTGTTTTTTTCTTTGTTCGCTGGTAATAAGGAAAATAAATTTTTGGAATTAAAAAATCTGTCTTGATTTTAAATTGCAAGTATTCAGAATTATTGTACCCACATCAGTGATCATTCTGAACAACCCATATTATCACATGAATTCAATAAAGTGATGAAACATAATTTGGATAAAGGAACTAAAAAAAAGAATAATCAACTATCAATAGAAGAATAACATACATGAACAAAAAGTAAAACTGAAAATGCAAGAATAATGCTCACAACATCGAGTTTTCGAATGTCTACCTCTAGAAGTGAGTTCATACTATGTTATCCTTTTTGGCACTATGTTCTTCCAATTTCCACGCTGAGTCTGTATTGTTTATCCAATAAGAAATGCACGTAATCTGGATGAACAAAGTAAAAGTATATTTTGTGTGTGTGATCAAAGTCAGAGCAAATTGTCAGTGTATCTCTAGGTCTGCGTATGTCTATATCTATATATCTGTGTGTAATCCCCCTTTATGTGTTCATGTTTCCTCAGTCTCATTTTCCCATCATTATTCTTTATTGAGAATGAATTACCCTAACTCCATATTAACTTCAATTAAGACAGAGTGGCGCACAGTTACAATACCAGAATGAATGGGGGTACAACGTGAGAAAGAAGAAGGTACAATTGCAGTTAGGAATATGAACGAGTATCAGAGAGAGCATCGTAGGAAAAGGAAAGTTATGGGAGTGAATGAGTATAACTATGAGGAGAATGAGCGGTGTGCCTTAATGGTGAGGTGGGGAGAATGAACGTGCAGAGTGAAAATATGAGAACGTGAGAAAATAAGAGTGAATAATATCCATTAAGAGAGGAGAATGTACAGAACCGTGAACGGAATGTATTAATGGTAAAAATGAAGGAGGACGATAACCATGGAAGAGAGAAAAGAGTGGACACCAATAGTGTGAGTGAATGAGATTTAATGTTTCAGAGGAGAGAGAGTGCACAATAATGAAAGGAGAGAGAAAACATGTATGAATTTATGAAGGCACAGGGACGTCACGAGAGAGTTGCATGGGAAAGAGAGTAAACGTGGCAACCTAATTAACGGAGATATAGGGTGTGAGTAGCAAACACATCATCTCTTTTTCTTTTATGTTTGACATACCTAATTGGTTGGGCTTAAAACAAAACATCAATTTTTTTTCTTCTTTTTTCTAATTTTCTTTCTATTATTATTTTCCTAAAAACATGAAAACATAAATTATTTCATTTTTCTAACAATAAACTAAACTATTTAAAAAATTATTTATTTATTTATTATCATAAACCTTTTCTCAATAAAATTTACTTAAACAAAAATGAAGGTTTTAAAGATATAATTATTACTAGACTAATGATACTTGTAAAATAAAACGAAAATTAAAACAATCTGCAAGTATTTAAAAATAGTCGAAATACGAAGGTGAAACTTGTTAACACTTTTGAAACTTCAAAACACACTCAATGTTTACATAATTACTAATCCACTAAAAATGAGTATTTGAAAATGCTTACAACTCAAAGAAATACAATAAAAAAATTTAATACAAATTTTAAACTCTCAATTCTCAAATGTTTGCTCTCCCGTCCACTAGAGTTTAACTTCAAATCATAATTCGTTTGTCCTCAAAAGATGAGTACCAATTGCAAAATTCTTTGCCTTTTTTCTTAACATGTTACCTAAAAGTTGGTTCAACTCTCACCATGAACAAATTTTAAAACATATTTCACATCAAGATGTCAATAAGAAAAGAACAATAGAAACTGAATTTGGAAAGCAAAAAGAGATTTAAAATAAGAAAAACACAAATATTAATAAAAAATTAAGGCAAGTAAAAAGTTAAAGATAATCAAAGAAATAAGAACTCAACAGAATTACCTAAAGATAACTAGATTGGATCGCAAAATTTAAAACAAAAGCTTAGAAAATGAAACCAATTAGAGAAAACATTGTTCCACACTGATCCACCGTGCAGCAGCATCTAATGGATGACAAAAACTTCAACTCCCCACTCTACACAGCGTCATTTAAAAAGAAATAAGATTAACTTTGCAATACCCAAAAATTGCTTATTAGACAACAACAATTTTACATCAACAGTCAACAAAAACTAACCACAAACAGTCCAATATAATTGCAAAATTTGAAAACAGAAATATCAGTACCACTTCTCAATTTGAAGATTCTTCCGTGTAGTATTTGCACCCAATTTCAGCTTTAAGTAAGCCAATTAAACAATTCAGTTTACAGTCTAATATTTTGCTCACATGTCAATTCAAGTGCCAAATCACTATTGAACTGATTTGAGTGTTCATAAGCGTGCTTATTCTCTCGTTCAAGCATCTTCGATTGTTCCCTGCACTGTCAACATCATACCACCACTTCCAATCGAGAAAACCCAACTCTCAGCAAACACTGAAGATTCACAATTAACTGCACCAAATAAATTCTCCTTGCTCACTAGACCCTAACGGTGTGATACTATCTCACGAGCACTGTTTCACTTGGTCACCGCAAAACACTGTGGCGGACTATGTGTTGAATTCCAGCAGCTGCCACTTGGAGTGTGTTACAATATTTTCAATAAAATGCTCTGTGGAAAATTGATTCAATCCAACCAATTCACCTTCCAATAAAAGAAGCTACACATTCACAAGCAGACCAATTTAGTGGCAGCACCAAGACTCGGAAACCAGTGCCTTTGGAGTCAAATAATCTGCACCACCTGAATTGTTAATTTCTGGACTACACTAGTAGCAACTTTAATCAATTTCTCAATTATTTTTGACAATTTTGCACTCCACCGAAAATAACTGAAAACCAAACTATGTGCACCAGTTGCTTCACAGACACAATTTCCACCAAATAGCTTGCTACAGTAAACTGACACTCGTGTATATTCCAATTTAATCAAATGCACAAGAATATTCTTTTACAATCAAAATGGAGAAAACACCTAATTACTTTCACAACCACTGCAATAGCTTCTAGAATTCAAGATTCAATTTATGAAAAACATCAGCTACCTCAATCAAATTCTGCACTAAAACTGTTTGATAAAATGTTTGAACCAAAAAGAGGAATTATCAGAAGATAACTTCATAACTTCGTTCTCTGGAAATTTAATCAAACACTTTGAGTTAACTAGATTGCACATAACACAGTTCGACTAATCGAATTCAACATATCATCGAATAAAAGATGCTCTACTATCCTTCAATGCAATGAACAACAAATCACAGGCACAAAAGTAAAAGATGAATACAGAACCTAGCTACTGTAATTCGCTGGTATACATTGTTTGCATTTCGTATAATTTTATCCAATAGTTGCTGCTCACAATGCACCAGATATTATCTCCAAATGAAGAACATTTACTTCACCATCTGGATCAAATCAGTCACGCATTGCACCAATTCACTTCTATCCGTAATCAAATCAGATAATAAGTGGGTCTAAGTCCTATGTTAATTAGAATAATAAAAAAGGGTCCTATTATTAACCAGTCGTTGATTTTTTTCTATCCTATTAGAGAGAAAAATACAACAGTTAAGTACACATTAATACGTAAATATCCTTCTCTGCTTTTCTTAGTTTTTAGGATCTTTTTCTCTTGTTATCAAATTACATCAAGAGAACCATCATTCTTTCTAATCAACTACAATGGCATCCTCCTCTTCAATTCCATGTAATTATTGAACTCAATATTGTATGAAATACTGTGTTTCGCATATATCAATTGGATTGAATATGACAAAGTATTCAAAATTAAATCTTTCAATTGGTATCAGAGTGAGGTTTTCAGATCATTTGTTGTTGTGAAGTACGTAATTTTTTTTTTAACTTTTTTGCTTGATTTGGATTCTCTTTTAGAGTTAATTTAATTGTAAAATTGATTGAGGGGTTCTTGTTATATGATCTTTTTCGAACAAATGGATCCTTAATTGGTTAATTTGATGGGAATTGAACTGATATGCGTTTTGTACTCATGAACCCTAAACTTAAAAATTCAAAATCAAACCCTTCCATGAGACAATTAAGCTTCTCATATTATATGGCTCTTGAAGAGGGCAAGAATCAGAACTTAACCCACTTGGAATCGTTAATTTTGGTTGAGAATTGAGGGAGATACATGAGGGCAAGATTATTTTCTCTTTGTGCTTGATCATATAACTCAGGGGTTTGCTTCCTTTATTTTAGGTTCATCACTTGTTCTAGTTACAAATTTTGGTTTCCATTTTACTGCTTACATCTAAAACTTCAATTAGGTTATCTGTTCTTGTTGTCTGGGTTTCGTGATACTATATTCGTTCCATTTTTTTATTCTCTGATTATTGATCAATGTTTGTTAGTTAGAAAATAGTAGTGGGAAATATTGAAGAAAAGAATTAAGGTTAGTAAATGATTTTTTTTTTCTTTAGTTACAAAGATGATTTGACAATTCTTGATATGTTGAGATTTCTTTCTTTTGTTCTTTCATTTTTCCATGTGCTTGGTTATTTTCTTTCATTTTGGTCTTCATTGATGGTCATATACTCTTTTACTAATTTTAATGTTTTATGTTCTTCTTCCAGCAATGCACAGATTCTTTCTTGAATTCTATTCTATTCTAGTTTACACTAATTTATTTTGAATTTTAGAATTGAAATGTATGATTGATTAGGGGTTTTATTCTCTGTTAAAATATAGTTATTAATTTTAAACTGTTAGTATTCTCACAATACTAAAGGATTTTGATGAAGCCTAGCAAGCCAAAGCAAGCAAATGGAAGTGTGTTCTAGGCTTTGTCTTAGTGTGAGTGAGTGTGATTGGTTGTGAAAGAGAACCTATGCACATCTAAGGAGAAATTCACTAGCACATGGTCTAAATGATTTAAATCAAACCATAAAAGGTTTAACTTTGGTTAAAAACAGTTTTGGAAAATAAAGTACTAAACTATTATAAGTTGATTTCAGGTTAAGCCGAATCAATTTATTTGTGTCTAAGCGTAACTGAATTAATTGTTTTCTAAATCTGGTTTGAGTTCTTCTTCTATAATATCGTGGGCTTTCAAGTGTGAAAAATAAGAGAAAGAACAAAGAGAGATACATTTTTTCGAAACACAATCTATTGAAAATTCATTTTTTGAGAACTACTGTGAGAGAATTGTTGTTTCATAATAATCATTTTCGAAAGAGGGTTTTTACTTAAGAATCAATCTTGACTAAGGTGTGCTATTGGGTTTCTTCAAGACTGTGTACAGGCCTTTCTTTCTGTGCCAATCAGGGAGTTTTCTCAACCCTTCTTAATCCTGTTTGAATCAAGATTTGTGTTGTGTTCATTGTAATTCTGTGAAAATCATTGAACAATTGTATTTGTTTGGGCTATAGGAGTTAGCCTGGTGTTACTACTGAAATTGATTGGGAGTTGCGGGGAGCAGTTGATCAATTTAGCAGGGTTCTTAATTTCTACGGCGAGTAGGAATTGGATGATTAATTGTATGTGAACAATTAATTGAGTTAGTGGAACTTTCTTTGCAAATGGTGCAGAGAAGACTGGATGTAGCCCTTTGAGGAAGGGTGAACCAGTATAAAATTGATTGTGTCTCTTCTTCTTAAACCCTTCTCTCATAATTTTGATTTGTTCTTGCACTGCATACTGCATTAATTGGAAATTGATTTAAAATTGATTGAATTGCTGAAAAATTTAATAATCTGCAATAGTGCATATCTGTTCTAATTCTGAACAAATCTGATCTGAAAGTTGTTTTGTACTGTTAGGAATTTGTGTTTCTGCATACTTGAGATTTCACTACTGCAGTGTGATTCTTGATACTCTTACTACAAGAATTGTATCTTTGTTCTTGTGTTGATATTGAAATTGATTGATAATTGACTCTGGTTTGATTAATCTGCTGCAAATTGAATAATCTGCTATATTGCTTATCTGTTTTACAATAAGTTTTCAAATTGAGATTGACTTTAATCAAATTTGATTTAACATCAATTTTCTGGGAAATCAAGTGTTAAATTCTTGTGTGACATTCCTTATTGTTGGCACTTTATATTGATTCATTTCAAAATATACATTTGCTAGTCTGATTGAGTAATACTTATCAGCATTAATAACTTCTCATAGACTGTGTGTACTGCTTTCAGTTTCATATTGTTTGTGCATATACACTGTTCTTATTGGTTTAAAAATCTTGATTGTGTTCAATTGTGAAAATCATTCATTTGCTTCTTACTCTGTATTTTAAATAAATCAATTCATTCGTACTTGAACCCAATTTATTTTCTGTTGTACCATATATTCTTTATCATTGAGATTCAGTAAAACTTTTCTGTTTGCGAAAACTGTTTTCAGCCTTAAAAAGAATAAAAATTTTCAAAGTTCAATTCACCCCCCTCTTGAACTTAGCCAAATACGTTTTCATAAACTATATCTGATATGGTATTGTCTTAGTTGATTTTCTTAATTGTCTTTTGTACCTTTTAGAATTCATTCTTGTTCAGTTAATGAATATTTGATTAATTGGGTTTTATTTTATTGAGTGTAATTTGCTAAAAAATAAAAAATAAAATCTTTAATGAAATCAATGGGTTTGAGTTTTCTTGGATTTAACCTAGGTTGATCCTATATTATATTAGGGAAAACTTTATTTTGTTTCTAAACTAGATGCCATTAAAGGTTTATCAATTGTCTGATACATTCATTCTTGCATGATCAGTTGTCAGATACGTGAGCTTTGTTATATCCTTTAATTTCTCTTATGTAGTTATTATCATCAAAACTCATATTACTCTTATGAGATCATTTGAGGGGTCATGTCATTCAATGACTTAACATGAATAACAAAAATTAGAAAAAATTAGAAAAAGCATGAAAAGTGGCAAGCTATGTGTGGAAAGGATCCTCTGCCTGGGAGAGAGCCATGTGGCAAGAAAGCATAGAAAACAAGGCATGTGACGCCATAGCCCTAGTTGGGCGCTAACCCTAGCTTGCATATCAAGCTAGTATTTTTGACTTAGGCGCAAGCTTCCCTCTCCTAGGGTTAGGGTTTTGTCTTCTACAAACCTTGGCCCAAAATACAAGGTCCAAAATTAAAAACCCTGCACTACCTTGGTCCAAAATACAATACCCAAAATAAATTCTACACTACTCTATGCAATTTTACAATTAGAGGTCTTGTAATATTGATGCTCCAATATTTCTAAAGTGATCTTCTTCAAAGTTGACATTCAGACCAAATGTCTTACTGGAGGCCCTAACAAACCCAATTAGGCCCTATCTCCTGTTATGCTCTTCATCAAGTCTCTAACTCAATAACCTCTTTATTCTATAGCTTGGGTGGCTGGAGTGTATTTCATCGTTTGTTGTTTATATATTTCATGTTCTTAGGCTTTTGATTTAAGTTTATGTTCTCTTTTGATTTAAATTTTGTATGATATATTGTATAATATTAAATAAGGAAGATCATGAGAGTGCAATCTCTACCCTTTATAATTGTGGTATGTGAAATTGTTTAAATTCATATTGTTTCTAGTGATAGTAATTTTGTTGAACGAAGTAGTATTAAGTCCAAAGTTTTTTTACCTCAACAAATTATGTTGTTTAATTTTTGGAAAGTTCATGTTTCAAATGTTACATTGTCAAAATTTTGGAAGAATTGTATGGTATATTTCATTGAGTACCTCCAATTGAATTGTCTTTATGATTTCTTTTTTGTTAAAACAACATGAAGAAGTACTAGTAGACATTGTATTGAATCTTAAATTGGTTGGTTGGACAAACATATAAGATTAATCACTTTTAATAGTTCATTAGTACATACATTTTAATCTACATTTTGTATATTTACAAAATTATATTTTGTGTTGATTTTTAGGTGCCTATTTGATTGCAGTTTATTTGATATCATTGTTTTCATTTTGTGTTATATGAAGAACAATGTAAAATTCTATCAAAATTTTGTGAAATATGTGAAATGATTAAAATTTATATATTAAGTGTCCTTGTGTGAATTTTTCAAATGGAAGATGACTACATTTTACAAAAGTTAGGGAACATTATATGTGTGAAAATTTTTTTTTACAAATTATACAACATGAGCATGACATGGTGAATTGTTAGATTTTTCACATGTGTACAAAATCGAGGAGGATGTTGATTCAACGATGGATGACCAATTGAATGACATGATTTTTTATGTTGGAGCATAATCTTTTGCAAAATCACATGCGTATGAAGGTATGTCTAGTGATGCAAAGCATCTAGTATATCTTTGCTCAATTAATTTTCTACAATTATCAATAACATTAAGGTTGATGAATTTTAAGAAAATCAATGGGTGGATTGATAAAAGTTTCACATAATAGTTTCAGTTGTTAAAGAAAATTATTCTAGAAGAAAATACATTACCCAATTATAATTATGAGGTGAAGAAGATACTTTTTCTTATGGGTATGAAGTATAAAATTATACATGAATGTGCATGACTCCAATGCCATGAGGTTGGTATGGTGAAAATGTATTTGATGTGTTAGGGTGCAATTTAGTTTTGGTCATTTTTGTACATGTATAATGAATCTGATATAGATGTAATTATTCTTAGCCTATGAGGAAAGAAATATTTGACAACTATAAATAGAAGAGTGGAATAGAAGACCAACGTGATATTGTAAATTTGGTGAACATTTTATTGATGACTTCTTAAATACTTGTAGTTGTTAAATGTGTATAACCAATTGTTGTCGTATTGATATGTGTTGAACTTAGCAATTATGTTAACCAAATGAAGTGATTGAATGGTATGCATTATCCTAACATAGTACTTGATACTAACTTCTAAGGAAAATATTATTGTTGAAAAGATTGTACACAACAAACCACATAAGTGGACATGTTTCACCACTTGTTGCTATGTAGAGGACTTGATACGAAATTAGTTTTATGTTTTATGTTTCTCAATACCATTCAAAACCTTGGTTGTAACAAACTATATAAAATGAGTTTTGAGGAAACAAATACACTGGAGTTATGACAGAAGTGCACTTAGGTCACTTATTGAAAAGTGGTGTACTTATCTGCTTCAAAAGTGTACAAACATAAGTGCATATATCAATTTTCCTTTATATCGATGTTGATGAATTACAAAGTTAGTGAATGAGGGAATATTATAATGGTTATGCAAAACAAGAGATATCACTACCCACTTAATAGAAAATGTGTAACCATTAGGTCATAACACTTATAAAGTTGTGTACAATTTGCAATTATAATGACTATAAAAGTCAACCCAATTAAGCATATGTCAAGAATTTGATGAGTTAAGTAGTTCACAAATGGGAAACATTTTTTCAAGCCTTAAAATATTTGTCCCCCAACATATTAATGATAACAATATTAAAACAATCTTTTTAAATTAGTTTGGAGTAAAAAGAATCACTTGTCAACTCACACTAAATGTGTGAATTAACTAGTGGGCCTGAAAACAAATGGTTATCATAAGTCAATTATATAGTCAGTTCAGTGTGTGGTAATGCACAATTCTCATTTTTCACTCAAGTAAAATAGTTTTTGCTCAAGCAAAATTACACATAGTGGGAAGGTTAGTTTTGGTGGTGATTTTGCTCAAGAGAAATTGACCCTAGTGGGAAGGTGAATTTCAGTCATCATTTCACTCCAGCAAAAGATTTGTGTCTCAATTGAAATTGGCACTTGTAGAAAGGTTGAGTTTTGATAATGATTTCACTTGAGTGAAAGAGTTATCGCTCAAGTGAATTTGGCCCTAGAGGGAAGGTGAGTTTTGTCCCTGATTTTGCCCAAGTGAGAAATTGCTAGAATTGTCAGTTTCTACCCACATCAATGAGGAATGTGTGAAAACTCATATTGAAGTCTTCACAAAATTGAATAAGGGTAACTAATAATTTGTAACGGCAAAACTCTAGTACTTGAGAAATGTAGAAGCATTCCTAAATTGGTGGCTTTATTCTTTACTAACTTAGCAAATAACCAAACCACATATAAATATATTGATTGGAGATGAAAATAAATAAAAAATAAAAAAATAAAATAAAAATAGGTGGAGTGGATGGCAACAATTCACATAAGTGAAGGTTGTGCAAAAATACAAACGCAAATATACACACATTCCTACTTTGGTGGGTTTGTTTCCATTAGAACCTTAGTGAATAACTAAATCACATAGAAATATCTTGACCGGAGAGCACACATGGAAACTTAGTCACCAACTACAAGAGAGCAGATAGAAACTGAGGCACCAATAATCAAAGTCGATACATAACCATCATAATGCCAACAAGGAAAGCAAAAACAAGTGAGTTGGAGAGAGCATAGAGGGGTAGTGTTCTTAATGGGCCTGAGAGGTGTCTAACTATTCCAGGTGAGGTATTCAGTCTTTTATCTCGTTCTTCGATTCTTATGAAGAGAAAATAGGTGTAAAAGGAACTCTAATGCAAAAGTCAATCCTATATATCAAAATTGTTTGCTATATAGTGAAAAAAAAAAAAACATATCTATCTTTTTTATCTTTTCCTGTTATTTTGTTATTTTATAATAATTTGAAAAGTGATTTTAATATGATTAATTTAACATTTGATTAGTTTTCTATTGTTACTGTTAGAGTTGTGATATAAATTGAAAAGTTACTATTAAAAATGTGATATAAATTGAAAAAAAAAAAGATGTTTATAAGGTTTAAATAATATTTGACTCGTATTTAGTTAAAAATGTCTCGATCTATAGATGGATTATGATCGACATCCTATCAATGTATGTTAATTTATTAGTGATGCTGGAGAACATCTTAACCATAATTAAGAGTAGATTACAAAAGCATAGTAAAACGTAGACAGCAAACTCAATTTCAAGTGAGTTCCACAAAAACTTAAATATAATTAAAACTACCGCTTCATTCCACGTGTGCCATTGTCAAGTGAGACTTACAAGGAAAGAGGGTCAAGATACGGAGATTCATATATTTTAGAATTATTTAAATATTTTTCATTATATATAATTGCTTTAAGTTTTTAGTATGAATATAATTTCAATCAATATTTTAGTATAAAACGTTACAAAATTATATTTTAGTATAAATATATGTTTGAAAATTATTTATTTATTTTTCTTCACTTTTCTTAAAGAATTATATTTTAACAAATTTTCATCGTGAATTTTTTTGAAATAACGACAAATATATTAAAATTCACTAAACCCACTTAACGTATACCCATTTAAGCATGGGCCAAAATGAAAAGACCATTCTCGAAATAGTGAAATTGATTTAAAAATTAACTTTTCTTCTAAAGTATAATAAACCTCTGATTTTGGTATTTGTTTGCCCGTGGTATCAATTTAGAATTCACTGCTGAAAGAAAATTCCAAAATAATGCACACTCTTCAATTGGAATACACTTACTTACAATTATTCAATTAAAAATACTTTCGACATTAAATTTTATAATAATATTTTAAAAGGTATATCTAAAATAATTTTAGATTAGTTAATATTGTACACTTTTAAATTACTTGTATTTGTCATTTCAAATTTGGTCCTTATTTTTTTAGTCTAATCCTATTTTTGTAATGAGCAATGTTAGGTTGACACTGCTACGTGACATACCTCCAGTTGACACCGCTGACGTGGGAAAAAATATGAATATTTTATGCCAGCGTGGAAAGTGGGACATTTTCAGAATTCTAAAAGCCCGCTTCTCACTCTGCAGCGCTCTCCCGCTTCTTCGTTCGCACTCTCTCACTCTGCAGCGCTCTCCGTTTCTTCGTCTCCCTTCGTTCGTTCTCGTGCTCTCACTGTTGCTCTCAAACTCTCCCTTCTCGTGGTCTCACTGTCGCTCTCAACCTCTCCGTTCTCGTGCTCTCACTCTCGCTCTCTTCACTGTCTCTCTGTCGTCTGAGAAGGTTTCTCTGCGCTGTGAAGGTCTTCGCACTCTGCGTCTTAGCAAAAGGTTGGTTTTTTATTTCGTTTATGTTTGGAAAGCATGTAAAGGTTGTTGTTTTAAGGGATTGCTGATGCAAAAGGATGTTTTTTTTTGTTTGTGAAATGATTTGCGTGTAAAGTTTTGGTTTTTATTTGGTTTTTGATGGAAAATGAAGTCTTTTTGATCGTTTAACTGTTCTGTTCTGGATCTGAAAAGGTTTTTGCATTTAGGGTTTGATTTCTGTTTGTTGTTGAAGTAAAGTTTGTTCTTTTATGTCATTTACATGATCCTTCTTCGTTCTTGGTGGAGAAAAGAATGTTTTTTGTAAGTTTTTAGGTTTCTATTGCTTGAA
>Ga0209700_107578_pt1 | contig 15086 bp, 4 predicted proteins | sample SiratroredBW_FD_187528 | JGI IMG/M metagenome (GOLD analysis project Ga0209700, IMG submission 187528) | Root nodule microbial communities of legume samples collected from California, USA - Siratro red BW (SPAdes) (version 2) | ecosystem: Host-associated > Plants > Roots > Nodule | place: USA...
GTGTGATATATTACTTTGAAATTGTGTGAGTTAATTTGCTTCATACTGTCTTTGCTGGATAATATTGGTTAGAATCATTTCTGCTGCATAAAACTCAACTGGTGTATGTGCTGTTTGAAATTTGCTATCTGCGAGCAAAATAAATCAATTTATTCGTGCCTGAAATCGATTTATTTCACCACTGCACCTTAAATCTTTTATCATTGAGATTCAGAAAAGTTTTTCTATTAACTAAACTGTTTTCAGTGTTTTAAATTGACAAAAATCTTTTAAAGTTCAATTCACCCCCCTCTTGAACTCAGCCAAATATATTTTCACTTTCTAAACTCTCATGTAATTGTTTTGTTTTTCATATTTATGTTGCAGAAACGTAATTTAGAGATATATTGAGAAACCAACATGCAATAATGTATTGAGAAATCAACTATATAACAATATAATCTTTTAAAAAATGTAAACATTCTCTTCTTTATTTTCAATTTAAATTCAGTGTTGTGCCAAACATGGAAAAATGCATAACCAAATATGTATTGTAAACAGAATTGCATAAAATTGGAGTTCAGTACTATGATAAAAATGTTGATGCCTGTCTCTATCAAATTCTATCTTTATCAAAAATCAAACTTTATCTTTATCAAGAATCAAGTTCTATCTCTATCCAAATTCAAATTCTATCTCTATCAAAAATCAAATTTTATTTTTATTAAAATTCAAATTCTATCTTTATCAAATTTTATCTTTATCAAAAATTAAATTTTATCTTTATCTAAGATCCAATTTTATCTTTCAAGTAAAATTTCACTTTAAGTTATGTGTAAAGAATATTTATTTTCAAAAATTAATTTTCTCACAAATAATCAATTTAATTAAAAATCAATAGGTGTTATTTGAAACATATTACTTTGACCATGTAATTTGACTTTAACCGTTTACTCTGACTTTGACATTCTAATCCTATACACATTATTTAATTTTTTCTACAAACATTATTAAAGCAAATAATTAAAACATAAACTTGATTTTGTTATCATCAAAACCTAACATCAAGAATCATGTAATGAATGAGATCGTCTAATGCATGAAACCAATTAGACCATCTAATAAGTCAACCCTAATACATTATTTCATACGAAATCTAGAGTTTAAAATGAGTCATTAACATATTACTAGGTATAAAAATATCGTCTAAATGACCATTGATAACACTTGATTTGTCCGCATTTTCTTAGGCTTATTGTATCTTCTAAATATTTCTTTTTCTTTTATTTTGTGTTTTAAAGAGAGATTCATACTTTTAGTAGGAAATTTGTGTTTTAGTGTAAAATGTGTTAATAAGGCATATTGAGATAGATTTTTCTTTTGACATTTTAATAGATGGTTTAGTCCATTGTTTTGTCATGAACTTTTTTTAGATCTTTGGAATATCTTTGCTACACTGGATCCTCCACTTTAAGAGCTTTAATGAAGATTTTGGATTGGAGTTTTAGACTTAAAGGTGAAGCAATAAATGATTATAGTAACTCCGACGATAAAAAAAAGTCAATGGTCGAACATCAACACTAGATGGCCAGAGAAGAAGAAATATAGTTTAGTCTTTTCCTTAATAGAAACATAAGTGGGTCCATTTTTACTTAAGCCAACTTTGACTTCAACTATTGAATCCACGGATTGACTTGTTAATTTTTATTTAAATAGAACATTGTGAGACAATTAAGGAGAGTACACATAGTTGGCATTTTTACATTTACAATTTTAGTTTTAGTTTTAGTTAGTTTAGTTTTATGTTTTAATTGAATGTTCTATTTTCAGTGCAATAGAATTTTTGTCGTTTCCAATTCTTTTCTCTTCGTTATTTTCTCTTCTCTATTCTTCGTTCTTCCCACTTCTCACTCTTCTAAATTGTGCTTATTATTCTTAGCATTTTGTTTGATTTTTTCACTTTAATACAATAATTCTTTTTCTATGGTTGAAAATTTTCCGTATTGGTTGTTCAGTGTCATCTCACTCTTACTAAATTTTAGTTTTCAAATTTGATAACTTTGAACACGAACTGGTTGGTCATGTATTCTACACAATACAAAAGTTAAAAAATGATTTCTTTGCATGTAAAGATGAAGAGAAATTGACTAGGTTCATAAGGGAATGATTCCCTGTTTTCTCAATTTTAATTTTTAGTATATGCTCTTCAGTTTGGTGCATTTTTTTTATATTTCATGTATTCTTTTAATAATTAGTTTACTAAATTCCTTTTAATTTTTTTGTCATCTACTTTCATTGCAATTTACAATTTCTTTACCATTACACTTCCCAACGATTTACATTTCTCTTCAATTTTAATCTCCAGTAATTTACATTTTTGCACTTTTATCTTTCTCACGTTTATAGTTCAACACTTTGCAATCCCTTGTCATTTACATTCTTTGCATTTATCTTTTTGTACTTTTGCATCTTATTCAGATTACATTCATGCAATTCTATGTTCCTGTCTTTACTTCATTTCAATTTTGCTATTTAAATTGTTTTAGTTATTAGAAGGTCCCTACACAACCCTTAAACAATCAATTAGACGATGGTGTGATAAATGATCTAACTATTGTTCTTGGAAATTTTATAAATCCATTGCAATTCACTATTAATAATCTAATTCGAGTATAAAATCTATTTAAATTTCAGTTCTTTTGATTTCGCTCATTTCATGTAGTTTTCATTGTGATCGTCTAAGAGTTGCCCTATTTTCTATTCATTATTGTAATTTTATTTATTCTGTCATTCTAATGCTTACACTAGCATTGTTCATTTTTGTGTATCCATTTAATTTTCATATTTGAAATCTTTAAATGGAAATCTTGCTTCTCTTTTGTTTAAAACTATCCCTAAAATTAGTCCACAATATTTAAACCCTCATATTTTCATATTTCGGATTGGAGTTTCTGCACCATTTTACATCAATAGAGTCAATCAGTGTATGTTCCTTGGATTCGACCTAAGTCAACCCTATATTACATATTTTTAGAGGGGGACTTAGTTTACTTTGAAATGTTATGCAACTTGACATTCATCAACCATTACCAAACCATATTTACAAAATGTTTGCAAGAATTTTGAAAACACAATTCAACCCTCCCTTCTTGTATTTTTCTTATTTTTCATAGTTGGTCTTCATGTTGATATGTCATAACCAATTCAAATTCGGCACTGAGATTAACACATGATCGACACAGATCAAAAGACCTTCTTTACTTCTAATCAGCAAAAGTTAGGCAGGGCTTTCCTTTCTTAAGTAGTGGTGGCAGCAGAGGAATGGTTGCTGTAAGCACACCCTGTGGATAGTTGAGAGGTCGTGCTTGGCTTTGGGAGCCAATAACTTGGCCTTGGGAGGCAACAACTTGAACTTGGAAGCCAACAATTGTAGTGGTTTTTGATTGCTGAAGAGCGGCTAAAGATCCCTCACCACTTGTGTTCATCTCACCTTGCTTCTTCTTTGAAGGTTACTTAAAATTGACCAAAAGATCTTCTCAAAAGGTCAAGTACCAACTTTAGCACAAAACTTCTAGTAATCAAAGTCTTTTTCCATGATATCTGCATAAAAAAGAAAGCTTGATAAGTATTAACAAGCAACACAATGTATAAATATGTAGACGATATGAGAGTTGTTGTGGATGGCATCAATTGTCCCGTGGCGGAGGCCAGGTGAGCCGAGTCATAGTGGAATTGTGGAGCTTGGGCTGCTACGCTCTTAAGTAGAAAGAGGTTTGTCCTGACCAATGACTATAGCTTTTTGCCTAGTGGTAAGTGCTCAATCCAAAAATTGGTATCAGAGCCAAGGTCACGAGTTTGATTTCCAGAGGAGAAATTGTTCATTGGGACAATTGCTGAGGGGGATATTGCTACAGGAGGCATCAATTGTTCCATGGCGGAGGCAGGTGGGCCGAGTCACAATCGAATCGTGATGCTTGGGCTACTACACTCTTAAGTAGAAAGAGTTGTGTCCTAACTAATGGCTGTGGCTTTTGGCCTAGTGGTAAGCGCTCGATCCAACAAGAGTCTTAACAAAAAGAGAGCTTTGGGCCTTAACAAAAGGACTGCTGGAGAGACCCTTACTACTAGTTGGTCAAGGAACATTTTTGATGATTTCATTGAATTTATTAAGTCTTTTCTAATATAGGGGAAGCTAGGGAGTATGGTTAGGATAAAAGAAAAGTAATTTATGAGAATTTCATGGCGAACATTTATGTTTGAAAAAATATTTTTAAATTTTTTGATGGAAGAGGTGTAAATGGTGAAGAGAGGACCATGTTAAACACTATTAAGAGACACCTAACCAGCCTCAGGACTAAGCTTCAGTTGATTAAAAAATTGAACTTGTTAATAGTTAGGGTAATTTCAAGGTAACGATAGAGTATTTGAAAAGATTTTAGAAAGGTCCAACAATTAGGCTGAAGTTAGTAGTGAGTCACATTTATAGTTGTTAACATTCTATATTCAAAAGGAGACAAAGAGAATAAGACGCCGAGTTCCTTGAAAAAGAAGTCATCTACAAAGATAAAGTTTCACTATTTGGTAATGGTTTCATAAAGACCCTATCAAAGTTGTTGTAGGCCTTAACCATAATGAATTGTACTATGTTATCATAACACAAGTTAAAGGAGGAGATAAACTCCTAAAAAATTCCCTTGAGATATATTTGGAAGGATACACTGCAAATTCTTTGAGTAGCTAGAAATACTTATGATCAACAATTGAAGAGAATTTATCCTTCCTCTTTCTCTTGGTTAAGCTCGAATCCATAATTTTCAACACCTCTTGAGAGGGAGCCTTTGAGGATGATGGTCTTCTTAGCATCGGTGTGGCAAAAGCCTCTATAGTTACGATGCTAGATAGAGGAGAAGAAAGTTCCTCCACCATATCCCCTTCATGAAAAATGAGTTAGTACGACTCGAAGACGATTTATCTCTAATGACAATAACCTCCCTACTTATCAGAGGATTGTTCTTGTTGGAGGAATCAAAAAGAGAAGAGGAGGACATTAGATCGTACCTAAGAGAAGAAGATGAACAAAATGACATCGAAAAAAAAACTAGAAGGAAGTGTTGGCATAAAGACTTTAATGAACTAACAAGAAAACACAAATGATTTTTAACTATGAAAATGGAAAATGAAGGGTTTGAATTAAAATACTTCACTTCATTAAAACACTCAAATGTTGTGTCCTAGGGTAACTTGGCATGGAAAAGGAAAACATTAGTGGCCAAAATAATGTAATGTCTTGAAGAAGTAAACACTCATCATTAATATTGAAAACCTCTCATTATTGTACATTAAAAATCACACTGTCATAAGACATGTCATAGTAACTAAAAAAGTCAAGTAAAGTCGATCTCATGAAAGGTTGACTTTGATCTCAAAAAATGATTATGAAAATACAACCTCAAACTAATTGATGAAGTTGATACTTTACAAATATTAAAACTCATTCATCTAATAATCTATCTACCCGCAACTCATTTATGAAATCTGAACTTAGAAAACTTACATACTACCCACCTTTAAAATATGGGAGAATAATGTAAAATGTATTATTTACAATCCGAATAAATAGATATATAATAATAATAATAATAATAATAATAATAATAATAAAATTAATTATGACTAATTGAATGACAAATCCTTAATGATTAACTATATCTCTTTATTTATTTTTACTATCTTTTGGATAGGATGAAAAGGCTATAAAAATTCATTTCACATGAAATAATTACATAATTTTCTTATTCACTTTGATACTTATATATTCTATAATTTGATTAATTTTAATAAGTTAATCATTTGCATATAAATCTCTCTTCAATTTTCATCACCTCATATATTTTAGATTCCCATTCCACAAATACCACTCATGGGAGAACTATAAATACTTTCGTGTAAGAACAATTTCAAATTTGTTAAATTAGCTGTGTTAATTGCCATGTTTTTGTCTCCTAGTTAATTTGTGGTAGAACTTACACGAAGCCCGAAATACAATGATAACCAAACATCACATGGATATGAACTAGTTGCCACGTACAACCCATTATCACTGTTTAGTTTGTACGTTTCGCCATTATTGCCTTAAGGTCGTTTTTGAATAATTGGGACCACTGAAGTTGCATCGCGAAAGACGAGTATATTGTCCCATACAGAAGGATAGATGCGATGGTTCATAACACTTACAATGTCTTTTAGATTTCTAAAATTTAGGGAATTTTTTTCCATGAAAAAGTAATTTATTAATTCTCATAATTTTCAAAATATTACCTTTTTGTAGTTATTTGGAATCTAAGTTTACCATATAAATAGTTTTCAAAAAATAATTTAGGGAATTTTTTTCCTGAAAAGATAATTTTTAATTCTCATAATTTTAAAAGATTACTTTTTGTAATTATTTGGAAACTAAATTTATCATATAAATAAATTTTAAAAGATAGACTATTTCTACATTACAAAGATTGAAAGGATAAATTCAAATATTAAAACATAAAAAATTGCATTTGTGTTTTCTGATATCTAAATGACAATCTCATCCTTTTCAATTTTTAAACAAAAATACTACTACCTCTTTTATACATAATAAAGTTACATTTATATTTCTTATTTTATTTGATAATTAATATTTTAACTTAATCTTTACACAAATAAAATAATGAATATTAACAATCAATATTTTAAAAATATAATTGTAAATTCTTTTTAAAAGTTTAATTATTGTATATTATCCATTTAAAAGAATTACATTGTTATCAAATTACAACTTGTGATATAAATAAGTATTATAATTTTTGTGATAATTATTTAAAAAATATTTCTAAGATATGATTGCAAATGAATTAAGCTGTATTTCACTGACAGTATATCCAAATAAAAATAAAAATAATTAATTAAAGATTTTGCTACACTTAATAGAACTTTTGTTATATTTATACTTTATAAGTTTACAACAGTCATTTTTGTAGTACATATTTTTTTTAACACATTGCTTATTTTTACTATATATATATATATATATATATATATATATATATATATATTTTTTTTTTTTTTATTTTGGTCTAATAGTGTTACAGATTTCTTTTTTATCAATAACTTCCCTGTATTTTCAATTCAAAATCTTTTTTATACACAATAATACAAGTAATATTTATGAGAATAATGCTTCCGTTTAAAAAAAGTAGCCATGAAATATAGCAGAAAAATATATTACAATAATAGAAGTTATATTTATCGTTATCTTATATTTATGAATATAAGTATACAATTTAAATAAATTAAAATTGGAGGTATTATTTTATCAAAAACTAAGAAAAATGAATATTTATTTTAAATGTATAGAGAATATAAGTATTATTTCAAATAAATCTTAGCATATTTTTGGTCCATTGTAAAAGAGTCACGGATGTACGAATGATTTAAGTCTCTTTATAATTTAAAATTTAAATTAATTTTTGTAGTGAAAAGTTATCTTTTAGTACTCATAATTTGAGAAATTAGGAAACGTTATTTTCTAATTTATTGATAAATGAATAATTTTTAGATTAAATACAAATATTTCATAGCTTAATTTATTTTATTAGGTAGTTTTGTCATATTTCGAGTTTAGTATTAACACGAAATTCAAAATTAGATGTAATTTAAAAAATGAATGAGAGAAAATTCGCTTGATTTAATGAAAAGCATTCGCTAAAACTAATATGTATTGATACATTTAATTATTTGATTCTAACATCAAATCGAGTAAATTTATTATTTTTACTTAATTATTACCGTTTTTAATTATTTCAAATTACTCTTTATTTTAAAATGCAAGTTAATTATTTCATAATTATATTGACATTTTATATATGTGTATAAATGAAAAAAATATATGACAATTTTAATAAAAATATATTAAAAAATTATTTTGATGAAAAAAATGAGAAAATAATATTGCACCCTCTTTTTTACATCAATTATTAACTGATATGAACTTGTAAATTTTTATAAGTTTTATTATCGAATGTTGACAAATCCATGTAGAATGATATATTCAACATTGGTGAATATAACTTTCTATATCACTCAATATTATTTATCTTTTATAATTGATGTAGAAATATATTTATAATCTTATGTTCGCGAATATTCTTCTATATATTGTTACATTTGAAGAATAAATTTTGTAAGAATAGTAGGTTCTAGAATAGAAGATTGAATGGAGTCTGAATTCAAATTAGTGAAAAAACAAAGCTCATAACATATCATCTATTGTAAAATGAAGAACACTAAAACCACAATCTTTATATCGTACTAAAACTCTTGGGCTAAGTCCAATTCTCTCTCAAGCAAACTGCTCAAGAGGTTCCACTATATAGTAAATATTTATAACGAGTACATAAACATCTTTAGGTTATAGTGAGTACACAAACTTCTCCAAGTTACAACGAGTACATAAACATTTCTAAGTTATACCAGTATCAATCTCCCCCTAAGATCTAGATCTAGACCAATCAGAAATGAAGGAAACTCTCAAAGAAAGCATAACTAAAGCTCACAAGAATTCACTTAACAATTGAGAATGATTACAAAATGTTTTCGCACAATATTCAACTATAGACTCTCTTTAAAATAATAGATAAGAAATACTTTGTTTTACTTTATTTTTCTGAACTCACTGTAAGTTTCTATAAATTGAACTTTTCTTTTTGTTCTTATGTATCTCCAACTTCTTCTTTATGCAAAATTTATAGTTTCGAAGGATATAGCCATTGGAAAGCTCAGAACAACAAGATTATGTAGTAGGTCGAGTATCTTCCTCATTTTTGTATTAGACGCTCCAAAAAGAAATATTGAATATAATCTTCTTTCTACACTTAACATTTAAACCTTAAAAAGAAAACAATTCAAAAACAAACATAATATACTAAATTGAATGTAGATCAATTAGAATATCAATTTTGAAAACTTTCTTCTATAGGTGCATCAAGTGTAAACATTAGGCTTTCAAAAAACTTCTATAATAGAGCAAATTTGGAATGTTGAGAAACCTAGAATGTAATTTATGATCTTGAAAACCATTTATATTTCACTGATATGAAAGAGAATTAATTTTTAGATCAATTTTGAAAACTTTCCTAATTTTGCATTTTTCCTGAATATTGGTGTTCAATGAGTTTTATTTTGAAAATGTTTGATTAAATTGATATTAGAATATCCAGATTAAGGAATAAATGATGTTTAATCAATGAAATGATTTTAGTAAAACCATATGTTAATGATTCATTGTATCTTGTTGTTGTAGAGATCGTCTAATATGTGGAGGAAGACTAGACTGTCTAACCTTTGAGTCAGACTAAATCGTTTAATGCTTCACTTTGAATTTGATTGTCTAATGCTTTGCTTTGGTCGTCAAATGCTTAACTTTGCCATTTAATGATAAACTTTGACTAACTGATGCTAAACTTTGATCGTTTAGCTCATATAAGCAAGGATACCATTTATTGCTTAAATTACAAAAAAATTTGTGCATAAAACAATTTTGTTATACCTCAAATAATTTCTTAGAGTATTTGTTATCATCAAACAATATAGAAGCCTGGTGGAGTCTTGACATGTGTCTACATCATTACTTCTTCTTTCTTGTTTACATTGAATGATTATGCACGAAAGTGTGCGACGAATGCAAAAGCATGTAAAAATGTATAAGGATGTCATGATTTTGGTTGAGATAGTGGTTTGATAGAATTATTAGAATGAGTTTAGGCAAACACTTAGGAGGAAGACTAGAAAATTTTATTGTAGAAGACTAATATAGAGAGAACCTAGACAAGTTGAAGTGCTCAAGGAAATTGGACAAAATTTAATTACACTTATCGAAGTTGAAAATTCATGTACCAGAGGCTTCTATTTATAGACTAAGAAGGTTGCAAGAGAAGCCTGATACCCTAACCCTAACTTAGAGATCAAGTAGTAAATCTTTTTAAATGAGAGGTTTACAAGTGGCTCATCCTCATTGGCAAATCCTCTCCATTGGTAGAGTGCTAAGTGTCCAACACGTCACATGGTGGTGACATATGGAGTGTCTAACTCTAACTTGGTAAGCTAGGGTTTTTGACCTTAGTGCCCAAATTAGGGTTTTAACCCTAGTAGTTCCCAAAATTCACCTTATGTTAGGATTTTTAACTTAATCAAAGCTTGACCCAAATATAAGGCCTAAAAATGAAATTCTAAACTATGTAACATCCCATATTTTTCACATAATAGGAATTCTATTGCATAGAAATTCTATAATAAGTCTAAATATAAATCTCTAAACATTCATCAGAGTATTTCAAAATATAATTTTCTACATGAGATCAAATAAAAATATCTTCATACAATCACTAAATAAAATAAAATTAAATAAACTAAAATTTATCCATCAACTCAATGAGGAGTCACACCACGTGTCGAATCCTGTGCTCCCGTTAATGCATGATCATCTTAAATTTAAAAATGAAAAAACACTACACAAAAATAAGGGTAAGCTAGAGAGTTTAAAGAAATGTATATTCATAAATTAAATTTCTATCTCAACAAAACTAAAAATATTAAACTTTCATGATTCATCTCATACATCACATTGTCATTATCACATCTCGACAATAACTCAAATCATACGTATACTAACTCACATACAAAGACACTTGACTCTCTACTTCCAGAAGACTCGTGTATTGAGTTGGCTAGCACTTGTCAGATGACCCTTCCAACTGTGAATCCACACAGTCCCAAATGAAGATAACCTCAGGGTAAATCCATATATCTGTTCTGACCAGCTCTTTCAAACTACAGTTTCAATTAAATGGACCTCCTTCAACTCTCATAACTTGGTACTCTTCATCTATGTGATTCTAAGGTACTAGTAGAGTCAAAATATCTCCTTCTTGATAAATCCTCAAACAATACACTTCCTAACAATCTCAACATAAGTATCTCCTTTTCTGAAGATACTATGTCGCAATCACCATTCCATATCATTCACAAACATTTATACCACATTATACCATACATAAACATTCATTCTATTTAATTCAAATTCATCCAATTCATACTTAATAAAACAAAGTAAATAGAATATCTATTAAAAACATTCAAACTAGCTTCTCTTACATGTATAAAGTAGAGACCCTCAAAGGAGTTCCAAAAATCTAAAATCATAGGCAACCTAACCTTTACCAAGAGCTTCTGATCAATGATCAGGCTACACTATTAGAACAATGGACCAATAGAGACTTATTCTGATGCCTCAGAGGACACAGGCAAACTACCCCTACCAAAAACAAAATGGACCTAAATCTGACTCTAAGGAATATGAGCAGAAAATAAACTTACTCTGTTCAAGAATCTGATTAGACACTCTTGCTCTAATCAACACTAGGAATCTAACGGTGATGTCTGATCGTCAGTCTAATAAAGAAAGAAGACAGAGTTTTAGAGAGAAGACAGAGAAAAGGGAAAGAATCACTTCTGAGAGAGATGGTGGTTCTTATAAAAATGAAATCTGAATACTGATTTTTCTTTTTATATAAACTTTTCTATTTTAAAAACAAAAATATTTAGGTGTCATCTAATTTATATGTAAAGCTAAATTATAGCTTGTAATATGTTTATATTCTAAAGCTATTTTCTAGGGTATTACACGCTAACTGACCCAACATACAAGGTTCAGAAATTTCTATTTATGTTGAGTTTATTAGGGTTGTTTCAATAATCACATCCCATATTCCTGAGTAAAAAATTATTTATGCTGTTTATTAAGGTTGATAACTGCTATTTTGGATGCATGAAGTCTAGTGTGTAGGAGTTTGTGATTCGTAAAAGTTTTGTGGTGATATATAACCTAGGAAGTCTAGATTTATGTTCTTATTTTTTGGCATCCTCCTCCATGTCTTTGGTTCATATGCAAAACTGGATGGGGCAGCTAAAGGCTCCACTGGTGGAGGGTAATATTTAGAGAACATCATTCTTCCATTGTGGGAAATTTCTCTTCATATCTTGGTGTTCATAATACCTTGTAAGCTGAAGTGGTTTGTGTGATTCTTGCTATATTGAAGTTATTGTCTCCAAAGGCTGGTTGCATCTATATATTGACTGTAATTCTCAACTTGTTATTTTGACCTCAGTCTAGCTTACCATCATTCTATAAGAAATTCCTAGTAGATGGCTTAATTGTTTTGTATGTAGCATTAATATGTGTATTATTTTTTTCCATATTTTTAGATAGGGTAATAAGATCTCAGGGCTATACTTGATAAGCTAGTGTTCCTAGATTCATTTGTGCTTACTTTTTCCAGGTATAGATTTGATTTATCCTTTTAGAGGATTAGGGACTAGATGTGGGTAAGATGTGGTTCCCCAACTCTTGTTTTTAATTCTCTCTTTTTATGATATTTTGAGTTGCTGCACATGATTGTTGTTATTTGTGGTGCCAATGACGTAGTGATGCATTAACACTTAGTGTTTTTTTTTTTAAAAAAAAAAACAATCCTTCTACATTGCCATGAGGTTTTAAACCATCTATACAACAAAAGTACATTATGTTGATGAGTTTGACCTCAACTAAGGAACGTCTGCAAGTATTTTTTTTCCAACTGCACTATGCCTTATGGCTTCTACATTTTGAAAATTTATGAAATACAAGAAAAGTACATTATGTTGATGAGTTTGACCTCAACTAAGGAATGTCTCTTTTTTTTTTTGAACTGCAGTATGGCTTATGGCTTTTGCACTTTAGATATTGTCATATTTATAAAGTGCTCATTTGTGATAGAGCCAACAGGGCTTATCCTTTAAGGAAACAATAGTTTTTAAATGTTGTTTTGCTGATTTAATTGCATATTAATGTTGGTTAGTTGTTTAAGTTCTTAAGGATCACATCTGTTGCATATGTTGTTTTTGCAAGAAAAAATTGATGAGTTAATGTTGAAAAATCTAGAAACTGTATCAGATATATCTCCAAATGATCCAACTGGTGTCATATTTGGTAAATAGCGTCCAGGTCGGGTTAGAGGACTGTCATTTGGAGCTTGTTCTACTCTTCTTTATAAGAAACCTACAACAAGATTAACTAGTATGGACTATGCTTCCTCAAGTGCACCTTCACCACAAGTTGAGGATAAGGTAGTGAAGATGGAAACTGAGCTTGCAACTCTGAAGGAACAAATGAATTCCTTGCTTGCCTACATTGCTACAAGATTAGATGTTCTTGAACTTTTTATTGCCATGGCTCCTGGTTTGGTAGGTGCCTCAAATATATTTTGCTGTAGTATTAATGTATACATGTATACATTTTGCTGCAGTATTTAATTTTCTTTATTGCCAATATTTTAGGCATCAAATGTTGCAAGTGGTGCTCCATCCGTAAATCACATTATAGGATCAAGTGAGAGCAACAAGACAGATTAAATATATATGTTGTTATTTTTGTAGTTGTTCACAAGTGAACTGGGTTTGAACACTTTAGAATTTTGTAATAATATTAGTCTTGGAACAGAATATGCATTGCACTATTAAACGTGATATTTTGTTATTATAAAATTTGTGTTATTTTACTCTTGTTCTACTGGATAATTATGTGTATGTAACATATATAATTATGTTATGAAAACTGGTTAATTATGAAATGCTAAATATAGTTATAAGATATTGGATACACACACACACACACATATATATATATATATATATATATATATATATATATATATATATATATATATATATATATTATTTAATATTATAATTATGACAATTTAAATTAACATATTATCATTCACCATTTATTATAATATGGTCATAACAAGCGTCATATTAAAACGTTCATAATGGTGTTCAAATGTACCATTTCTTGTTGTTGTCAATAAAAACAATTATGACAATTTCAATTAACATTATTTATGTGTAAAAAAATGTCACTTTATAAAAGTCATTACATGGCGGATGCTGCAGCGTTTCGCGCAAATACGCCATTAATATTTTGTGGCACCTAAATCTATAGCGGTATGTAGAAATGCCACACATATATAAAGTGACATTTGTAATTGACGCTGTATACAAAAAAGAATGTCACCACATACACAATTTTTTTATAATAGTAGCTACTAGATGAAGGTCTCTCTCTACAAACCTTGTTTGTTTACCCAACAATGACGAGTTTCAAAGAATACTAGTGGTTGAGTTCCAAATAATACTCAACGTCTTAGCTAAGAGTGGCTTAAAAATATTTTATAATAGCTATGAGTAGCTACAGTCCTAACGATACTCAGTAGGTTAGCCAGGAATGGCTAAGTTTCAAACAATACTCAAGATTTTTTTTGTTAGGAGTGACTAAGTGTTCAAATAATATTCAAATTTTAGTTAGGAGTGACTATATTCCAAACAATACTCGGTTTGTAATTTGCAGCAATAGTCTAAAATGGAACTCAATCAAATGATTGAAAACTAGATATAATTAACAGTATCATATAACCCGTATATCAATATGAGAATAATCTTCCTTTTGATTATCTTATTCGTTACATTACATTAATGAAAGAATGAGAGATTTACAAACTAATTTTTAAAAAAGAAATTTTGGGAGATCTTGTGTTAAATTAAAACTATCGTCTAACTATTTGATATCAGACTGTATATTGTTAAAATTTCAGAAAGTTTAAGAACAAAAGTTTAACTCTTTTAACATGTTTTTACATTATATCTAGTCTATCACAATCTTAGTAAATTTGTATTAATATCTTATTGAAAGTTTTTTTTAGTGAGAAAGTTTTTGTTGTTAAAATTTAGAAGACTTAACTGTAAAAATGACTAAAACTTAATATATTTAACAATTTAATGTATATAAATATTTCTAACAATAATCAATTGATTCTGGAAATCGTATGTAAACAATTTAATTAAAAATTTAAAGATATAATCAATTATTTGTAAAAATTTTATGTAAACCAAACTACAACTAATCAATTATATATATATATATATATATATATATATATATATATATATATATATATATATATATATATATATATATATAT
>Ga0209700_107583_pt1 | contig 15068 bp, 7 predicted proteins | sample SiratroredBW_FD_187528 | JGI IMG/M metagenome (GOLD analysis project Ga0209700, IMG submission 187528) | Root nodule microbial communities of legume samples collected from California, USA - Siratro red BW (SPAdes) (version 2) | ecosystem: Host-associated > Plants > Roots > Nodule | place: USA...
CGTGAACAATACATGTTAAGAATAACACGTGAAATTAAAATAACAATGTGTAAATTTACTTTTTAATTTTGTTTTTGGTAAAATATCTTTTCAGTCCCTTAATTTTAAGTCAATTTCTATTTTAATACCTTAAAATTAAAAAAAAAAAAAAAAAAAAAAAAAAACTGGTTCCGCAAATTTAAAATTTATTTTTTAGCTTTTGAAATTGGAAAAAAATGATTTTTTTAATCCAGAAAAAAAAGTAATTGTTCAAATCTAAAAGTGATTTTTCATTCTCCTTTAATTTAAACATTATTGTTAATCCTCCAATTTATTAATAGTTCATTGACAGTTCTAAATTCATGTGGAGAAAAAAAATATAGATTTAAATAGAACAAACAGAGAATATAAGTAGATAGTGAGATTTGTAGTCGCAGTTATTGTATTTCAATATCAAAATAAAAGTTTAGTAAAAAAAACTCCATTCCTTAAATGTGATAAATCATTATATTTTGTAGTTGTATTACAATCACTCAATTACAAGGAAAGAAAATAAATGAGAAAAAAATAAGTAAGAAAAATATTCCAAATATTCTTAAAATCATCTTTCTCAAATTAAAAAAAAATAAAAATAATATATATATATATATATATATATATATATATATAAACATATACATATATTAATTATGTCAATATTTTTTCTAAAATATCAACCTTGAAAATAAAAAATGAAATTCTAAAATATGATTTTGACTTTAAGTGACATAAAAAAAAAACACTTTCAATAGATAACTAAAATAAAAATTTATCCAAAATTTTAGAAACTAAAAAAATATTAATATATGTAATCTTTCATATATTTTTCATGCAGCGACATATGTCATTGGTGACCACATAAATATCGTTAACCACGTCCAATAAAAGTAATATCGTTAATGTAATATTAAACTTGAGAAACATTAGATAAACATAAAAATAATGAAAAACCCACATAACAAAATTTAATGGAAACTCCGCAATTGAAAAATAACGGAAGGAGTATAAATTTTCAGAAGCTATATTTTCAAAGTCTATTTTTGACCATCAAAACTTTGTGTTGCCAGAAAGGGATAGAATCTTAAAATAGAAAATTGTTTAGAAGTTAAAACAAGTACGAAAAGTTTCAAGAGTCAACAATAATACTACACAAAGAGACACTATATCAATTCATGTACAAAATATTTGAGTTGTGTTCTGTCATAATCAATAAATTTTTTCACAGTAATCTTACTAAACAGTATTGGGTATTTTTCTCAAACTTTAAAAACATTATCAAACTCTCAATATTCTTTTTGCAGGCCTTTGTAGGCTTAATTACAGCTCAACAGTTCAAATGCTCCTAATAATTTATCTAAAATGCTAACAATTTTATATATAAAATATGTTAATATGTCTGAAATAAATGAGCATCATTGTAGGATTCTAAAAATTTATTTTAGAATTTTAGCATGTAATAATTTAGGAAATAATTTTAAAATAAAAATGTATTAGTAAGATGATATTTGAATATTTTATTTTTAAAATAAAAAGTTTTTATAAATATGTTTAGAATTTGTGCGGTCGGATGTTTAGGTTATATCTCATCCATGAAAGGGAATACATGCAAAAAAAAAAATTCAATATTCACGACAATTCAAATACTTCTTGTAATAAAGTAAGTTTCTATTTTATTTTGCGATTTTTTTCATTAATACGTTTATCATCACTTGTTATACATTTATGTTTAAAAAATACTATTAGTTGTTTCTATAAGTTTGAAGTTTTGAATAATACCTATTTTTTCTTATATTCATTTGCAAGACTAAAAATTCATATGAATTTTCTATGTTTATCATATTTTAAGAATACCCTTTTTTTAAATTATAAATATTAGCGGTTTATTAATGTACAATGTTTTGGATTCAGAATATGGTTGACAATATTGCGTTTCTGTTTCTGTCATTAAACAGAAAATGGATTATTTAGGTTTAATACTATAAATATTTTTTTAAAATTATTTGAAGGCGTATTTATTTTGTTTTATTTACTTTAACATTTAAATATATATATATATATATATATATATATATTAACATTTTGTTATATATATATATATATATATATATATATATATATATATATATTGATATTATTATGTAAATTGTATGAGCATCAATAAAATATTTATGTTTTAATTATTATAATAATAGTTATTAAAAGTTTAAAATAATATTAAAAAATAAAAAAAAAAATAAATAAATTTATTTTTTTTATTATTAGTCTCGACTCTTTTTTATTTTTTTCTTTATTTTCACACTCTAATCCATTAAAAGTGGAAAAGATTACAGATTCAACTCCAAACTCTGACCGAAAGCCTCTTTAAATCGAAAAAACATGTGTTGAGATATGATGTTAGGCCATTTGACAATTGGTAAAAGTTAGCCGAGAAATTTGGAAAACCAAATGGAAGATAGAAGAAGCATGCACAACCTTCAAATGTTGACCAAATATCTCATCATAAACCATTTTTGTCAGAGTCGTGCCTCTCTTGCCTCCTCCAATTAATAATAATAATCATAATCCTATTCCTGGTAAACCCCAACCATCCATTCTTCAGGTTTTTTTCATCACTTCTACAAAAACAAAGACAAGGAGAACCGATGATTGTTTCATTTTATTTTCAACCTTTTCCACGTTTATAAAATTGATTTTATGCATGATAAAGTAAAAATTACTAATTGTTTCAATGTTTAAAATGGATTTTTTTTTCTGGAATAATTAAATAATGAAATCACAAAAGTAATTTGAGAATTATATGGAAATAATAATAAGCAGCTGTAGCCACTCTTGATTTGTATAAAAGAAAGGAGAAAATTTATGACGTACATGTGAGATATGGTTTGGTAATCATATTATGTTAATATTATCCAATAATAAAAAAATACTTTAAATGGGTGTATGCAATGGTTTATGCTTTTAGAGTTGTGCAAGATATGCTATTATAGAAGTGGAAGATCATCTGCAATTGTCACCTATTTAAAACTGCATTATATGTTTCGGCCACTTATAATTATAATAATATCTAATCCGTGTAACGCACGGCTATATCATCAAAATATAATAAATCACAAATTCTTAATCGAATTCATGAATTTATATTTTAATAATATTAAATATTGAGATAATTGAATTATTTAAATTTTAACTAATATCTAAGGTTAATCGAAGATTATTTAGTATTGATTACTAAAATTTTAAGAAGTGTTATTTTAATTTGAAAGCTCATGATACATGTCTTAGTATTAAAGAATGATACATGGATTTAAGAATTAAAAATACAAAGTCTCATATTTTAATGTTTTTCCATGGAATCTGTTAGGGGTGGATGCACAGGTAACAGTCCATGTCACCTTTGTGTATCCACAAGCATTATTATGGGGATATTCAGTTTATCTATAAACATTTTTGTTAAAATATACAAATTTAAAGAAAACTAGTAAAACAAAACAAAATGTAGTTACTCATGGGTAAGTTATTATTTGTCTCCCTTGTTAATGAGTGAATGCTAATTAAACTATTAATTTCAATTCCTGGTTATATTTACGCTGAATAAGGATATTGTAATCAAATAAAACAAAGTTTAATACATAAAATTATTTTTATATAAAGTTAAATTACGATTAAAGATTACAAATTGAAATTTATAAATATAGGAACTACAACTTAAAATCAAATACAAAACGTCAAATTTGTATATACACGTGATAAATTTTGGCATGAAGTTAGAATTTAAATTAATTTTATTAATATTAAAATTAGTTAATTAATTCAAATTAAATTTTAATTCTAAAACAACTATGCGAAACTATGAATAATTATCTTAAATATTTTTTTTAATTATTAATCAAGCTTTAAAAGTTATCAATTCTTCGTTTAAAATCAACCCCTATTTTTTATATAAATATTAAATGGCAAATTTTAAGTTATTCTTCAATTATTCTTTTAAATGTAAATACAATTTAAAAATATTTATTAGTCATAAAAGTATTATAAATATTTAATTGTCTAATCACAAATAATGAATCATATAACTTTAACTGATATAAAATTATTTTGTAAATTTTATATTTTCTCTTATTATTATAAATTTCGATTAAATAAAATAAATATAGAAGTAATTAAGGTTAATTTGAACTAAGGTTTAAATATTAGGTTCCGTTAGATAAAATAATAAATTTAATATAATTTATATAAAGTGTCAAGTTAATATTCTGAACAATCACTCCTCTTATTAAAAATTAAAATACTTCATACCATTAATATAATTAAAAAAATTCGAACCCAGGTATTTTTATTTATTTTAATTTAAAAATATATGTTCAAAAAGATTGGGTTCAATTTGAAAGTGCCATCGAACTCAATTAACTATTACTTTAAAGTCATAATTTTGTTGATTATTCAGATTATTTAATTATCGGTATACTATATATCTTAATAAAATATTTACAATTGAATTTATTTTTATTTTTTAATATAATTATAATTATTATATAATTTTAAGTTTATATATTTGTACATAATATGAATATAAAATTTATGACTTCAAGAATAATTTATTTATAACAGAAATATAATTGAAATTAAATTTTAAACTGTAATTACGACCCATCATCTGAGTGTGTCTTAACAATTAAAAAATATAGTTAATCTACAACGATTAATAATTATGGTTGATTTTTTATACATGTGTGTATTTATTTATTTATTCTACTCTTTCGACTTTTCTCTCCCTATGTTAGAGATGTTATTAAAAGCAAACTTTGGAATTTGTAAAAGTAATTCATACCATAATATCAGATCAATAAGTGATTTATAGTTCAATATTTACTAACCCATAATAATTTTTTACATTGTTCATGTTTCAACCCTAGAAATTCGAATATTGAAATATATGCAAAAGATCATTTATTCATGTTCACCTTGTATAAAAGTATTGGTATATGTTCACACAGTATGATTGCGGTTTTTTTTTTTTAAGGAACATCTTGTATGATAAACGCGGTTATTTTGAGATCGATGCATGCACGAACCGACTTCTGAAAATACATATTTATCACGTCTATCACATTTAAGATGTCAAAAATGTTTATGCTGCATCTCACATATGTTTGAAACTGATTTTGGTGATCTATATATGATTTAAAATGTCTCAGTCTTGAACTTTTTATAATGTTTTACTTCTTTATATTTTTCTTTTTGTCATATTTGACTATACTTCTTTATATTGTATCCCTTTCTTTCTTTGAATGTGGAATAGAATTGGGGTGTCCACTGTTTTCATTTTTCTTGCTAAAAATCATAATCATGTGCTGCAATATTACGTCTTCAAAAAGTTAATGGTAACTCCATAATCTACTAAAATGCTGCTCAAATAATATTCCAGACACATAGAATCAGACGACACTCCGTGTATGCGAAGGGATACGTCTACTTTAGTAACAGAAAAATAATAAGTGTAGGAGATTATGGTACGACAACGATATGTTTTTATATGCTTGAGATTATTTTGGTCTGTTGTTGGAAGGAAAATGAATCATGAATTTGATTTTATATGTTAAAAATGAAAAGTTGAATGATGCATTCGATCTAGAAGCTGGGAACAGAACCAAAAAAAATAGGCAGTGGAACAACTCGAGTGTCTCTATTCGTATTTATTTCTCTTTTCCTATTATGATCCTTGGTTCGTCTTTATTGGAAAGAAAACAAATTAATAGTTACTTTGAAAGGTTCTGAATCCCCACCCCTTCCATTGCCGACAAGAACACCACATGCCTGCTGTCGAACAACAAATAATTGAGGTTATGCGTAGGAATCCCCAATACGAGTTTTGCATATTTTTAGGTTATGTGTACGACACCACGCGTGTAGAGTGAGTTCCGCGTATATAGGGTAGGTAGTTGAGTGGCGAGTGGCGAGTAGCGAGTGGATCAGGTCACACTCCCTTTTCATGCCACCTAAGGGATTTAATGTTGATGCACCTCTTTCTTTCCAACTAAGGACCCACTTACTCTACACTCTCCATCACTACTCGTATCAAATAAATGTTTTCGATTATAACTCATAAAATTTTTCAACTCTTGTGTAATCATGAACCGACCGTGTGTAAGTTAGACTTGTGTAATCTAAAGTAAGTAATTCAAAAGAAACTAAGATATAACTTTTCAACACGTACATATAATGTGTTATCCATGTACATATAATGTGTTAACGTGTCCATATTTAAAGTGAGATCGTATGTGGAGGAGGACTGTCTTACCTCCAATAGAAGAATATTTGTACAAAACCAGAAAAGTATAAAGTAGTGTGTATACGTGTGAGAAATAAGTGAGTGTGGAAATTTAATTAGGACTTGAATACTAAAGATGATGGGAGGGTGTAGGATCTCTGTAGTTAGGTTATCTACAAATTGAAAGCAAATTATTCAATGGGTTATTTTATTGTTACTTGTGATGATTCATTTGTTATTTTATTTTCTTTATTTTTGTTTTGTGATATGGATAGATAAAATGAGTGAAATATTGAATAATTTGAAATAAAGTTTATTTTTAAGATAATCTCTTATGAATTTCAGATTTGTAAATGGAAATATGATATTTAAAATAAAAAGATTTTATTGTTACAAAATTCTTTATAAAATTTAGAGTTACATGGGAAGAGTTTGAGAATTTTATACTTAGTCCTAATGTTACCGTGACACAAAATGCATATGTAAAGTGATTATTTTGATTACGCAAAGAAGAAGGGAAAATTATATTATACAATTTTTATAAGGATTACATAATCACTACATTAATGTTAGAAATATTCTATTCTTTTATACATTATTTTTCACCTATTGTTAAACTTTTCTCTTATGTAACTTAATAGGAACGCTAAACAATTAGTAACAATTTCATTTTAGGATTGGAAACCAAGATTAAAGCAACAACCTTTGTTTTTTCCTACACACATTGTGGAATAATATACCATACGTAAAGTGTTTGATATAAGAAACATGAATTTCTTTCAAACCATAAAAACAAGAACTTTAAGAATTCTTCAAATAGAAAGATTGTATACATTGTGGTAAAATTGATCATACTAGAAAAGTATGTTACAAGAAACATGATTTTCCTCCTAGACATAGATACTATAATAGAAAGAACAATGTTGTTAACTATTTCAGTACTAAAACAGATATAAAGACTGAAGTTATTTAACATACTACTTGTCTTTGATTCAACTATCCAATCATGCAAATATTGTTGGAACATCTTAAGTCAACCAAGTTGAATCTATTAGTTCTTATTCCACACAAGAAGGATAAATTTTCTCCAAAATCATTTCCTACAAAACACAACATATAAATCACATGTTACTGATTTTGGTGCTATAGATCATGTTTCCTCTTCTCTTGCAAGGTTTAAGGCTTCAAAACATTAAATGCTCTTGACTTAGTTAGCATTGAGTGCACATGACTTCTTTCGCAACGTCTCTGGAGCATGATAAAGTTGTACAGGCTTGGATAGGTGACTTCTTTCCACCTTTGAGCTAAGTGCAAGGCCTAACACAACTTACTGACTTTATAGTGCTAACATCTCGCCTATTTTCAAAGAAGTTGTTTGCATGAATCAACTACCAACACATTCTTCAAAAAAATCTTTGATGTTAAACGAGGTTGCGAGATATTCTTGAAAGACCGAAGAAACATATATTCCTTACAAACATAAAGCAAGCATTTGTTAGAGTTTTATATGTATAGTAAAATGTTTAAGGTTCATTTGCCTGACAAAAAGTATACTTATATATGTTCAAACAAAGTTTTATTTGATTAAGTATACTTGCTTGTGTTTGTATAATCAAAAGCTTATTTGCCAGTTTTTTATTGCTCTAACCATAACACATCATCAAACTTCTCTTCCAATTTTAAGATATCTTAAACAAACACCTAAACAAGTTATTTTTCTTGTTGCAAACAATGATGTTTAGTTCAATGTCTTCATAATTTTGAATGGGTTAGATATTCAAACTCTTAACAATCTATCACTATTATATTATCTACCTTGATTATTCTTTTATAACATGACGTTCAAAGAAACATAAAATCATTTCTAAAAGCTTTTTAGAAGTAGAATATAGATATTTTGCATCAACATGTAAATTACAATGACTCACCTATATTATAAAAGATCTTCTTATTTTTTATTTTCAACTTGCTCTTCTGTGTTGTGATAACCAACCAACCATACAAATTGCTTCCAACAAAGTCTTCCATGAAATACACCAAATATATTGAAATTGATTATCACATTATTTAGAAAAAAATCATCAAGGATTATTAAACTCCTCTCTATGTGTTCCAATTTGTAATATATAAACATTTTAACCATAGCTTTACTGACATCCACCTTTCATACCCTATGTTCCAAAATGAGAATGTTCAATATTTACTTCCAAACTTGAAGGGGTTTTCAAAAACTTATAATAAACTCTTCAAGTAATAATTATTAAGTTGTCCTCTTGTTGCATGTGATGCTTCATATAATGTTTTTTTTTTCTGTATTTGTTTTTCAGATTTATTCTTTTTGTTTTTTATATAAGCCCAAACTTATCACCTTCTATTACAATTCAATCAAATATTTTTTAGCCCTTTTTTATCCATGTCTTCGATTGTTTTTCTCTTCTCTTCTTTGCATATTCTTCCTGCTAAAATGGTATCTGAGTAGAAGAAATCTGAGAGGGTCCATTAAGTTGACAAAAAATATTACAAGTGGCACTTCGCTAGCTCTCACAAAGTATTACTAATTAATAGTGGGTCTGTCTGCGTACCAACTCTGCCTAATTTTCAAACCACGAACTATCATACCCCATCTTCACCTCTTCTCTCCTTCCTCTGAACCTTCATTTATTTGGACTATTGTCTCTTAAAAGTCAAGCTGAATTTGTGCACTGCGTTCTATAAATACACCACCTCTCTCCCTTCTTCTCTTCATTGCAACACATTTCCTCTGTAAATTATTCATACCATATTCCAAACTTCATTTCAACATCCTCTCTCCCACTTACTTGGATTCATCAATTCCAATAAAGTCACACACTTTTTTACACTACACACTCTAATCAAAACATACACCATATGGGTTTGAAGGCCATGGACCAAGCACAACTCTTGTCCAAGATGGCTATCGGGGATGGACATGGTGAATCATCCCCATACTTTGATGGATGGAAGGCTTATGATGAAAACCCCTTTCACCCCACAGATAATCCTAACGGGGTTATCCAAATGGGTCTTGCTGAGAATCAGGTATAAACCGTATAAAACTTCATTCCAATGTCTTGCAATTTTGATAACTTATCACAATTCAATAAATTTGGAGGAATATGGTATATGCACAATATAATACCATTATTTATCTGCTTCTAATTTAATTATCTTAAATTTTTGCAGCTTACTTCTGATTTGGTTGAAGATTGGATACTGAACAACCCAGAGGCCTCCATTTGCACTCCAGAAGGAATAAATGATTTCAGGGCCATAGCTAACTTTCAGGATTATCATGGTCTAGCCGAGTTCAGAAATGTGAGTTACAACAAAATGTGAAATTTTATCACAACACTCCTTTATCCATAAACTAGCAAGTTGAGTTTGACTATTGATAACATTTGATACACTTAAACTAAACGTGAATTGAAAACTTGCACAGGCTGTGGCTAAATTCATGGCTAGAACAAGAGGAAACAGAATCAAGTTTGACCCTGACCGTATTGTCATGAGCGGTGGAGCCACTGGAGCACACGAAGTCACTGCCTTTTGTTTGGCAGATCCCGGTGAAGCATTTTTAGTGCCAATTCCCTATTATCCAGGGTAATATATTCAATTCAGTTTTTATTTCTTTCTTTATTTTTTTTTTCATTATTTTTTGGGCAATAATTTAGAAGATAATGATAATGAAGTATATGCTTATGTGTGTCATGACGTTTCTCATTTAGAGTATATTTGATCTCCACCGAAGAAGTAGCCTCTCTATTCATTTAACAATCCATTTAGGTGCATAGCTCCACTTAGTGGAATTCTTGATTAGAAAACTGAGATTTGATGGCACTATCTCTCTCTCTCACTTTTATAACCTTCCATTGGAAATAGTCAACGATCATATCAAAATTAAGGTCAAATTCGGACCACAATTGAATAACAATTTGACCATGAACATTGTTTGATTATTCATTGTGCCATCACGGACTTTCTTTTCTTATTCCTATTCCTATTACAAGAAAACATAAACCAAGAAAATTTATGTTATCATATGATATTATTCTATTGACAGCTAGATCTTAATATTGGTTTCTTACAAGAATCTTAATTTCCTAATGCAGTTTTGACCGGGATTTGAGGTGGAGAACTGGAGTTCAACTTGTTCCAGTTATGTGCGACAGCTCAAACAATTTCATGTTGACAAAGAAAGCATTGGAAGATGCCTATGAGAAAGCTAGAGAGAATAACATCAGAGTAAAGGGTTTACTCATCACCAATCCATCAAATCCATTAGGCACGATCATGGACAGAAAGACTCTGAGAACCGTGGTGAGCTTCATCAATGAGAAGCGTATCCACCTTGTATGTGATGAAATATATGCTGCAACAGTTTTCAGCCACCCCGGTTTCATAAGCATAGCTGAGATATTGGAGGAAGAAACAGACATAGAGTGTGACCGCAACCTCGTTCACATTGTTTATAGTCTTTCAAAGGACATGGGGTTCCCTGGCTTCAGAGTTGGCATCATATACTCTTACAATGATGCCGTGGTTAATTGTGCACGCAAAATGTCAAGCTTTGGATTGGTGTCAACACAGACTCAGTATCTTTTAGCATCAATGCTAAATGATGATGAGTTTGTGGAGAGGTTTCTGGCTGAGAGTGCAAAGAGGTTGGCACAAAGGTTCAGGGTTTTCACTGCCGGGTTGGCCAAAGTTGGTATAAAGTGCTTGCAAAGCAATGCTGGTCTCTTTGTGTGGATGGATTTAAGGAACCTTCTAAAAAAGCCAACTTTTGAGTCTGAAATGGAGCTTTGGAGAGTGATCATTCATGAAGTTAAGATCAATGTTTCAACTGGTTCTTCTTTCCATTGCACTGAGCCAGGGTGGTTTAGGGTGTGCTATGCCAACATGGATGATATGGCTGTGCAAATTGCTCTGCAAAGAATCCGCACCTTTGTGCTTCAAAACAAGGAGGTGGTGGTGCCTAACAAGAAACATTGCTGGCACAGTAACTTGAGGCTGAGTCTCAAAACCAGAAGGTTTGATGATATCATGATGTCACCTCACTCTCCCTTACCTCAGTCACCTATGGTTAAAGCCACAAATTGAGCCGGGATATTCCTCTGAATGGTTTAGAAGAAGTAACTGATATGTGAAGAGATTATTTGGTTCTTTGATTTGTTATTTGGGAAGGTACATAAGTGCTGGATTTGTTCTTTGGAACAACAACAACAACAGGGAAGTCCTGATGCTGTTTTTGTGATCAGCATTACTGTCTGGAAATTGTGCTGCTTGATGCTCGCCCCTTCAATCTGAGGGACATTTTTTTTTTCTTTTTTCACTTACCAAATAAAGGGTTCAAGGTGAAAAAAGTTTATAGAGTTTGTAAGGTTATTGGTTTATCAGAAGAGTCCAAAGGATGTTTGTATTCTGTAACTTTCATTTATGAATAAATTGTTAATAAATGTCTTCAAATTCATTTCCATTTCGTAGAAAAGACTCCTACATTTTTTCCTCGTCTTCATTTGTAAAAGAGTCAAAAACGAGATTTTGAATAATGTATGGCAGGAAAAAGATTACTACCTTGATAAACATTTGTTGGAAGCTCCATAAATCAAAATATGATAAATAAAATAATAGGTGAGTTGTGCTGTCTTTTCTTCTCGTAAAAGATGCTCCCTGCAAAGTCAGGAATACTTTTCTTCTTCAAGCAACTTTCGATGTCACCAATAGCCAGTTCAATTGTAAGTCTACATAAAATGAAAAAAAAAAAATTAACATCTTTGTTACTGATTTTGAAGCTTTACACTCAAATATATATCTTGAAATCTCAAAGTTGATAACAAGTTTAAAACTAAGGCTGATGATGTTGTTCAACTATTAGACAAAAACCATACCAAAAGTTCATTTAAATTAAAGTAAATCAAAGTGAATATCCCAGAAGAGTGAAACTCATAAAATACAGAAAAGTCTAATAATTTAAGCCTTTTACTAGAAAGGAGATTGTATTTGACTTTAAAAGGAAGAAAAGTATGTCCCCTTTTGCATTGTTTTTAAGCCTATACCTTTTTACATTACAACTTTAAAATAATGCCGTAGGTAGCTTCTTTGCTCAACTACTGCAGAGTACACACACAAAAAACAAAGCAGAAATATAATAATCAAATCTCAACCTGTTTTCAAATAACACATATATGGTTGGAAACAGTCAACTTTGATCAAGTCAGATAAAATTACTGTTATTCATATTGCACAGACTCCAAGGATAGGATTTGGTTCTGCAAATAATAATAGTTTTCTTAAAAAAAGCGAAGATCAGTGAGACAATGGTTCAATGACAGAGAGAATGACATCAGTTGAATACCCTGCAGTTTATTGGAGTTACTGAAAGCAAACCATGGTCTGATATTAGGTGTCACAAGGGAATGACCTAAGCTATTTTGCATTTAAATGGCTGCACGTTCTTGCTATGAACATTTGAGAAAGGATCACATCACAGATGACTGTCTCTTCTGAATAATAAAAGGGCTTCATCTGCAAGAGTTGAAGCATCTTTTACGTAAGTGGGGGATTCATAATTCCTTTTACTTCTCGTCGTTATCAAAATCTGCACCTAAATCTAACAGAATGTCTTTTTGTTTAACAATATGCACGTAAATCAACTCTCTTTGTTTTTTATTCATTTACATTGTATTACACTTTTTATGCAAATTACATCATTCTATATTCCTATTCTTTTAAAGGTTTAATTAAATTTTAAATAACTCACAAATTTAAATATTTTTTATTTATTTTTTCATTAAAGTATTTCATTTAGTAACTTAAATATATTTTATTGTTGTTTAAATATCCTATCATTTAATTGTATCGTTAATATACAAATTAGATACTGTTGGAAAGAAAAAGAGTATATTAATGAATAAGTTTGAAGACAGAAAAATAAAAAAAAATGCCAGTCATTCAGAAAATCCATAACGGTATAACGAAAATATTTAATAATTTTGTATTAAAAATACTTAAAGTTAAGATATAGTTAAAATTTAATTACATTTTTTCTAAATTATAAGTTAATTAAATAATTTTTTTCTGACAAATTTAATTTTCTTTTTTACTAAAATAGGTCCACAAATAACTTCTAATTTTTATCTAAAATATTTTAAAATTTTAAGAGATATTAATAAGCTTATGTTCTAAAACATTAATTTAAGTTTTTATTTTATCAACTATGCTTCAATTCTGTAGAGCAATAATGCCAAACATTAACTTAGTCCACTAACAATTAATAATATTTTGTTCTTCTATTTATTTGCTTTTCATAATATTTTGTTCTTCTATTTATTTGCTTTTCATAATATTTTGTTCTTCTATTTATTTGCTTTTCATATATTTTGTTTGTTCCTATATTAGAGAATAAATTTAACATATCTTTATAAAATTAGTTTGTAAAGTAAAATTTCTATCATTTATATATGATAAATTTGTCTAATTTAAATTTGACCTGTTATCGTAAAAACAGTTCATAAAATGAAAATTAGTTTCACTTATATATCACATATTGATATTTTATCTTTGTTTAATATCGCAAACCAATATCAAATCCATACACTCTAAATCTAAATGTATAACATATTACAACTATAGTTAGTAATATTTATGGAAAAGGAGGTCTTTGAAATGTCCAATATTTCAAAAATGATTTTGGATTAAGACAAGAAGAAATAGTTATATTGCATTATCATCTTTGAATAATTTAACTATTGAAACTATAAATCTGCAAGATCATATTATTTATGTCTTAGAAAAGTACTTAATCAAGACCGATTGAAAAGTAATACGCTCACCCGATGTCCTAAACATAATCACATTAAACTTTCATTACTAGCCCTCGAGTATGGGGGCTAGTGTACTATCAAGGCCGAAAAGTATTCGGCCAATGCCAAAGAGTGGAAAGTCTTGACCGACATGAACTCGGTAACGTCTTGATGCCAGCTCACCTGACACTCACTGACAACAGCAGTCTGCAAAAAGCTATTCTGACATAGAATCTCAACCAATCGCAATACTTCCGTACAAGTTTGATCCCTATAAATATAATACGCATAAGTCCAAAAAAAGGTATGTTAATCTAATTTTCATATTGCCTGTCCAATATCTGTATACTGATTTTGGTATTGAAGCGTCTTTTGCAGGTATCCTGTCATTGATCGATATCTACATTTGAAACCGAGGATTGCATTGAAATCCAAAAATTATTTCCAAGATCGAAGACTACTACCAGAACAAAAGACCCTCCAAACTTCTGTAATACAATTTCAAGCACTACTTTCTCAAATCATGAACTTCAATAAAGAAAACTAATATGGGACAACCACAATAAATATATTCTAAAAATCAAAGAAAACACAGAAAGAAGCTTTTACAAAATGAGACGGGCTAAGCAAGGGTTTTTGTAATAAATGAATTGTGGAAAAAAAATGGTTTTTAACCAAAAGAGAAATGAGTAAAAGAATATTCATTCAAATATTTGTTAAGTAGTTTTTCACTGCAAGTATGATGAAAATAAGTCCAGTTATCCAATAACGTTCAATTTAACTTAATCTGTCTAATAAAAAAGGTTATATTTGAACTTTTAAAAAATATATTTAATTAAATAAAACTTGAGATTAAAAAATATTATGAAGTATGTCATCTTGACCTCTTTATTAATTTAAATATAACAAAAAGTAATATATATATATATATATATATATATATATATATATATATAATA
>Ga0209700_107584_pt1 | contig 15063 bp, 10 predicted proteins | sample SiratroredBW_FD_187528 | JGI IMG/M metagenome (GOLD analysis project Ga0209700, IMG submission 187528) | Root nodule microbial communities of legume samples collected from California, USA - Siratro red BW (SPAdes) (version 2) | ecosystem: Host-associated > Plants > Roots > Nodule | place: USA...
AAAAAAAAAAAAAAAAAAAAAAAAAATTAAAAAAAAAAAAAAAAAAAAAAAAAATATATATATATATATATATATATATATATATATATATTTTTTTTTTTTATAAAAATAGAGTTGAATATGAGATAGAAAAGATGAATCAAGTTTTTTCTTAACAAAGAGGACCATAATTTTTGATTAATGTATTATCCACTATAGACTAGTGTGGTACTAAACTTTTAAATAGAAAGAAAGACCATTCAAATTTATGTGGTGATGTTCCAAGAAATTAAAATTAATGAAGTAATTATGAGATATGAATTTAGGAATGAATTTCTTAAATAATCATGATACCATATTAATTATAATATGGTATCATTAAGGAAAAACAACTAATAGATCTAACTTATGTGCTAACAAATGTGCTGACTAATAAGTAGTTAAAGACTTCTCTTAATTACATGTGTTTACTTTATGTAAACTTTGAAATAGAAATAGAAGTTAAATTTGGTTTTAGCCTTTATTAGTTTTTCAATTTATCATTATTTTATAATTAGTTTTTGTAACATGTTAAAGTCAGATCATTTATAATATTTCAATTTTTTATTTATTTTGTTACAGTTCACTTTTTATGAATTAAAACAACAATATAGATAAAAAAAAGTAATACGTCTGTTCGATCTCATAAATGATTTTTAACTGGGTTGATATTTAATTTTGATGTAAAATCCACAGTTTTGTAACAATATATTACTTTGATTTAATTATTTTTTTATGTCATAATTTTAAGTTTTAAGAATTAATTTAATAGTTTTAAGAGTGAAATTTATAATATGTATCTCTTGAATTGATATAAGTATCAATAAAATTTAAATATTTGAAAACATCGAATTTAGTTAATAATGCAATTTTGTTGCTCAGTTTATATAATCTTTCTGAAAGCAAATTATAATTATCACATATATATTATTAAATTTTATAATGATTAAGCAAAAAAATATATTTAAAATAATTTATAATTAGTTCATAATGTAAAAATATTTTATATCATATTGATAGTATATTAAAATTGAATTCTTTAACAGATTCCTATAAATAAACTTTCGAACAAGTGAATAGAATTGTGTTGACAGGTTATTTAATTTAAGTTAAATCATGTTTTTATAAATTAAAATTAAAAATGTACTATATTTATACTTCTTTGTTTTAAGATAAAAGTCATTTTGCTGGTTTTTGTAGTTTGATTATAATGATTTTTGTTTCATACTGAGAATATAGGATAATAGTCTTTAAATATTTTTCGTTAATTTCTTTAGTTCTATTTTTTTCTATTCTAATATTAAAAATGAATTGAAACAAAAAAAAATGGACTATTTTATTTTTATTGTAAATTATTTAACTTGAACAAGTTAGAAGAAAACTGTTTACAAAAAAAATTAATATTTTTTAAGGATTAATTAAAATAAAATTAAAATTCCAGATGTCTATTTACAAATAAGAAAATTTAAGGACTAATTGAGATGGAATTGAAGTTTAAAGTGTTTATTTAGAAATGAGATGAACCTTAAGGATCAACTAAGATAACATTAAAATTTAAAGTGTGTACTTGTACAAGAGAGAGAGTTTAGCGTCTATACACTTGTTCCCCTATTTTAAATATATGGTTATATATAATGAAGTTCTTAATATATAAATTTTTAAACCATAAATTATATTTTAGATTCACTATAAAAATTTAATTTATGATGTAGTTTTGTTTTTAATTATTAAACAATTTATTCTAAAAGTTTATTAAAATCAATATGGAAAAAGATCATGATAGATTAAAATATATAAGTAATTAAAAAAATATTTATATAAGTAACCATCAAGCAAGGATAGTTTTGACGGGAAAAAGATTTGTAAGTCGTTGGTTGGTGTGTAATCTATTGGGATGTTTAAAAGGAAAGAAAGAAAAGAAAGTACAAAATAAAATTATTTTTAGAAGTTTGGATAATAGACTTATGTAGTGGGATATAATACTAGCTTTATTAGGTATTATTTTTTCAAGAATAGTGTGGTTTGGTTGTTTATAAGTCTAATTATATTTTTATTATAATTTTTGGTTTCGTTTTCTCGTATTTTTTTGTATTTTTTTTATACTTTACTTTTGAAGTAATGTAAATGATAAGTAGAGCTCGACAAATGTCTTTGTAGCAATGTTTTTTTTTATGTCATTTAATAAAATGATTTCTAAATTATTCAGTCGGAAAGACAATGAAAACATATGTTTTTATTTGTTTGATCATGCAGAAAATAATATATAATCTAAATAACCTCAATAAAAAATATTATTATTATTCCTTCAAAACAAACAATACAAAAATTAAAATACATTTAATTAATACATACATAATATAATTTTCTAATAAAAGAATGGTTACTTGTATAATGATTAATTCATGATTTTATCTTCTATATGAATTTCCACCGTTAATTAAACACATTATTTATAGCAGCAAAAGAAAACATACTGTGTATAGAGTAAAGAGAATAAGAATCTTATTTTCCAATTTTGAATTCTAATTTATAATAATGAGTAAATTAATAAACATATAAATATGAATCATCACTGTATAAGCTCAATTAAATGTTGATATTACTATTCAGTTAAATAGATAATAATTTAAATATATTAATAATATAAAACTTTCACACTACTGTTAAAAAAAAAAGAAAAATTTCTGTCTACTATTGTATTTTTTACTTTTATAATATTATTATAATAATATTTTATTGATTGGTAAGCTTAAAATTCGCAGATTTAGCATGGATGAAAACGGTACTCTGCTTTAAAAAAAAACGTAAATATAAATCATTAACATATTTTGATCATCTTATTTAATAAAGCCTGCGGCAAATGGATCTATTGACCCTCATTTGGGAAATATTTTTAACCTTATTAATAACTTATATTTTTCCAAGAAAAGAAAAACTAAAGCAGATTTCGTGTTATTCGTGTAGTCATGTCTGCAGAAAATTAAATCTGAGATTGAACACGGTAGGATGTAAGAACTAGGAAAGACGGGACAGTGCAGAATCCCATCCACCTTCTGTCATCATCTTTATTTTCATTTTCATCTCAAACATTTCTATAAATAATGATGAAACCCTTCTGTTCCTTCCTTCATTTTTCCAAAATAGCAGTTAATGTCATGCATCCTCATCACAATTCATGTAACAATGGAAGCTGTTAAACTGCATTAGTCATTACATCATCTCACTCATAGTCTTGTCACTGTAAGTCCAAGAAATCATCTCCCAGCTTGGTTCAGTCTCAGTATTTATTAACCATCATTAACGCAATCAGAAGTTCAGTAGCACGTTACTGGAAAACCTGGCCCTTCAATATCACATGTCTTTGCTTTCATTTGAGTAGATCCTTTCTTTCCCTTCACTCACTTATGTTATGTCACCGTGCCTTCCATAATTGGTAAAACATTATGCATAATACAATATATTACAAAATCATTTTCTCATACATTTGTAAGCGTTTGGAAAAGTTTTAAACTTCGGGTCTACAAAAACCAAATAAAAAATGGGTAATAGGATGTTTTAGTTTGTTCAAGTGTATGTCATTACAGTGTAAAGTGGGTAGTCTTGTAATCGATACATTCTAAATCAAGGGCATTTCATTGTTCAGATGAACAATGAAAGAGACTCAGACTCGCTGGGTACACTAGGAAGAAGTGAAAAAATCGATCTTTTGCTGTTTCGAAGAAATGTATAAAAGACGAAAATCAAGAGGGCAATCAGAGATTAGCACGTCAATTTTTGTATCCGTTGCTTCCTCTGGTTTTCGCATTGCAGAGGTGGTTACACATTGCAGAGGTGGCTGCTATAAAAAAGTACTGACAATAAAATTCCTGAATCAGAAAATCGAGACTAAAAACAAAAGAGAGAACAGCAGGGCATGGCATTAGATATTTAAAATCAGGTGTCCTGATTCTGTTCTTTAACCTCATGGTCGTAAGTCCGTTAATGGAACATGTTATGTGAAATCTTTTTTGAAATATTAACTTATATTAATATCTATTTCTTCTTTTGACAGAATGTTTGAAATGTTGGAAATAATTAACGGAGTAAATCAGAATAAATCACAAAATGTTAGAACGAATAAAGCTATATAAAGTAGAGAGCATCCGGGGCTATGAAATCATTTACAAAGTAAATTAGAGGAAAGCTTGTTCCTAAGAGAGAGGAGAATTGGAGGAAAAAACTATGAACTATAAAAGGCACCTAAAATCTGAAAAAAGAAAGAATCACTTGAGCGTGTATAATCATGTACAGAATTGACAAATTGATATCCTTGATACATGAAAGAACTAATTGTGATACAATGAGATTCAGGGGTTGAAAATGAGATTCCCACATTTGCACTTCCAACTCATGGGCTTGTAGTTGGAACTGCCACCAACCCTGGCATATGTAACTGAAGAAAACTTCCAAGAGTTTTTCTTTCCGTTCTGCGCTCGGGGGTTTGTGGGCACCTGAATTGCCTCACAGTGCTCACATGATCTACACCTTCTCTCACATTTCGGCGGTCTTGACCCTATTCTTGGCCTCAGTATAGTTTTATCCTCATTTATTATCTGCAGAAATCATCATCATTCCAGTAAACAAAAAAAAAAAAAAAATAGTATTTCCTTGTAATGAAAACGTTTGCCAGGGAGGCGAAGTTTTACCTGATGAAAACCACTTAGTTTTTTAGTCATTCTACCTGTCAGAACAAAGAAAAAAACAACATTAATGGTTAGAGTTGGTTTCAACTTACTTTGCGCTGAGAAGTTTTCGAAAGTGATCATTTACCTTCAATAACCAACCCCTTCTGGATCCAGCTTGAGACAATGAGAAACAGAAGACAAATGCAAAGGAAGCCAAGTCTTTGACCACAAGTGACATGGTGATCGAAGCCCATTTTAAGGAAAAGGGAAGTGTGAAACTTTTGAATGAGAGGGAGAATGTGGAATTTGATGGTAATTATAGGGAGGGGAAAAAAGAGAGATAGGAGGAGGGAAAAGACTTGATAGAAGACAAAGAGGATTTACAATTTAGAAAGTGAGGGAATGGAGGAAATTAAAGGGATGAAAGAAGAGCAGTAACTGAATGAGAGCATAAGAAGTAGTAGGAAATAATATTTTGGCAAGATTTGTTTATATTGTTGAGGTGATGGAACATGGAAAGACAAATGAGAAAATTGCAGAAGTGGAAGAAAAGGAGGACCCCCGAAAAGGGAAACACTTGTCCTTCGGTAGGCGAGCCCCTACTCAAACAGCAACCAGAGATTGTATAATAATTGTTGGAAAGAAGAAGCCTCACAACCCTGAGGACTGCAAGTAGATGATATGAAGGACAAAGAGAACTACAAACAGCAAAACGCCACAATTTTCACAAGATGTGAGGGGCAATTTCCCACTAAAAGACATGCAATTACAGCTGTGGATTTTCAGTTCTTCGTTTCTTATACATGCATACATGCACACCCAAAACATTTCAAAATAATATAATATAATATTATTTTTGGTACACGGTTTACCTTTTTATCGGATTTTAACTTTTAATATGTAGTAGGAATGGGGTGTTGTACAAATTTATGGGTTTTCTGTACTGTGCACCCTGGCAGTCCCACCTTCTCACGGCACATCCTTCTCTCTCACTGCCTCAGAAAGAGAAAGAACGTTACCAAATCTCTTCCTAGTTTATATAATATAATCTTTCTTAATTATTATGCAATCACATGAAATAATGGCAATCACTCTTCTATCACATGACACACTCACAAAAGAAATAGACTCAAATAGATCTTGAAAAAAAAAAAAATCAGTATTTCGATTGTAGTCCGGGGGAACGAACGAACACTAGATTAGTGTCAAACAATGACAAATAAGGGAATTCAATGATATTGTGTTATTTGTAAACTGATTTTTTTCTTCTTTATAGATAGCGGGATTTTAGTTATCAATAGCAAATATAAAATGGAGTAGTGTTTGAGATTAAATTTCAATTATCCAAACTTTAATTGATTATCTTAATCATTTTTGCATATTCATTTTTACATATGTTACAGGTTGATTAATTTCATTAACTATTACTTTTTTAATAACTAACTTACAAGTTCTGTTATTAAATATTAATTTTTTAAGTGCTTGCGTTTACATTGTCAAGCAACTAATAAGTTAAATTGTATATCTGTATATTCAACTTACTGAATAACTAAATCTATATCATAACACAAATATTTTTCAATTATTTCTCCGGTTAAGGTTTAAACCGTGATTTTTTTTATCAAATAAAACATTAGACATAAATAAGAGCAACGGTTGTATAAGAACCATCTTCAAATATCAGAAAGAAAAATGGTTTCCTTGGGAAATATCAAAAGTCTGAACAATGACGATTCGGCATAGAACTCGTCAAAACCCTTTTAATACACCAAAATTGAATTACTTTGCGACATGTTGTGCAACTTTTTCTTCTTCATTGCGTCTATGTGGTTGCTCCTCCCCTTTCATCTTCTTCCCTCTGCTGCCACTGAAACCAATTGGCTTGCCTTCATTTGTGTTTGTCGCCTCTACCGCCTCCACCGTCACCATGTCTGTGCTACCACTGTATAGCCATTCATTCTTCTTCTTTTCTCCAACAATATTCTTGTTGTAGTCGCTTTTCATCTTAGTGTTCGTAGTTTCTTTATAGCTATGAACTTGTACATGTTTATATATTTATAGTTTTATAGTTATTTGTTTATATGTAGTTTATATTAATTGTGTATATAAAACTTCTACATGTTTAGATATTTATAGTTTTAATGAATTGTTATTTAGAATCTTGTATTGGATTAGGGTTTAAAAAATATCAAGTTATTATGTTGTATTATATTTTAAAAATCGATAAGTTATTATGTTATATGTGATTTTAGAATTTATATTATATTGTTATAATATATTATATCTTAAAATTGTTATTTAGGATTTTGGATATTAAGTTATTTAGTTATGTTGAAATGTTAGATATATAATTTTATTATTTAAGAAATTTAAATATATAATTGAAGTTTAGTTAACGTTCTTATTAGTTGTATTTTGTAAATTTTTATATTATTACAGTTGTATCTTGAATGTGTTGATATTAGTTTTGAGGATATATTATTTTGGACAAATTATAATATTTATATTTTCAGAAATTTGTATTTTAAAGTATTATGTTGCAAGTGAAAATTCTCTTATTAGTTTGTCTCGGTAAGTTGAATTTTCTTATATTTTCACTCGTTTGGTAAGAAGTTTTATTTATTTGGTTGGATTTTGCAGCTTCTTAAAGGGTGAAGGTGTACACATGAAGGAAGAAGATCACGTGTAAGCATAATCCACCTGAGTTTGGAAGGACAACACTTCTGATTCCTACAAAGTTTGTTAACGTGGATAGTTTCAACAACAAAATATAGGTATTTTCTTCCTTCACCCCGTAATTTCAACTTGCAACACCATAAATTTAAATATTATAAATTTATCTTTACAAAAATAAATACATGATGATGGGCATTGAATGTATTAGTGTTAGAGTGTTTGTATACATACATGAAGGTTGAGGTTTCGTTGATAATAGTTGTTGGTAGTGGGACTAGGTGGTGCTTGGTGTCTCGTAGTAAGGTTAAGTGTACTGGAGTGACATGAGAGTTACAAGTATTCAGAATAACGTGACACTTGAATAACTTAATAATTTAAAATTACTTGACTTTGAATCTTGGAAACTTCTAAAAATAATGTCAGAAAATCCTTTTCACCCAAAAACAACTCAAGGCTAAGGGGTTGTATGTGGTCATGACTTACGCGAGTTTCTAAGGCCAAATGTCCTCCCAACTTACAATTATGCACTTGTGTGAGTGAAAATATTATCATTGGGTCAGTTAGGGGATGAGGCTCAAACCAATCTAATCGCCTATAAGCCAAATTACTCCTATAAGCCAAATTACCCCTTGAGCCAGTATCAATCACCGATTGATCAACCCAATGCCTAAAAATTGAACAATATAAAACAGAAATAAAGATCGTCTTGGTGATTATATTATCGAGTAGCTACAAACAATATCACTATAGTATATTATGTTACAAATACTAGCATAATTAATAAAATGAAAGGAAAACTTGGCTTTTTATCACTCCAAGCTTTTTGTTTCAAATATAGCTATTATATTATAGTACTCCAAAATTCCTACTAAAGGGCTTGAAGGAAATTCTCCTATAAATACACAATGAACAATGAACCTAACCTGGAAGGGATATTTGAACTCTCTAGTTTGAAGTTCTTTAAACTTTAAATTGGAACATTATGAAATTCAATGCCTAAAAATCAAAACAACATAAAACATAAATAAAGATCGTCCTGGTGTCGTTCTTCTCGAGCAATTACAAATATATTACAATGTAAGTATTTGTTCTATGTCACATTTTGTCCTTTATGTAAATCAGTGCGACAGCTCTCCATGCTCTCTATGAGTATTCACCACACATATGCAAATTAGTGAACAATTACAGGTATGACATTGCTAATTGATGTATTAATTTTGTTAGCAATATTATGCATCCTTCAAGATGCAACAAATAAGCCCTTAAAGCAAACTTCAATCTCTAGTGGACACAACACTCCTTCTATACCTTCGAGAGTCAACTAAGCAACACACGCACATCAGGATAGTGCCTCATGTTTGTCATGGAATCACCCAAGTCCAGCCCTAGCAACTCAATCAACATTGTTAAAGTTGTTGTAAAATCTAACTTCAGATACATATAGAACGGTCCTACGATGGGGATTTGGAGCTACGTTGACACATCATCCAGGATGATTTTATCTCACCAATAAAAAGGTAGAAAGTGTTAGTGTCCTAATGCCACCTCTCCTTAAAGGATGAAATCAATCCTTTATCACACATTTGATAACTGATGTTCCATAACGACAACAATCCAAAGTTAAGCACTACAACCTTAATTTTTCAATAAGTCATCTCAAACTTACTTAACTTTTGATCACGGGAGTCCAACTTCAATTTCCCTATACCTTAGTGTCGCGACCTAAAAATCACGACGGATATGGCGATCCAAATAAAAACAAATGAAAAGAAAGAAATGGAGTCGCCACCATAATTTTTTATGAAAAACTATGGAAAAACTAAGAAAAGAATAATGAATAAGTCTGCGAACTAGAAATGAGTTGGGGAGTCGGTTATGCGTGGGGAAGGTATTAGCACCCCACAGCGCCTGTCTTAAGACAGTACCTTTAATTAAATAATCAAAATCAAATGTGGTTTTTAGAATATTTATTTTTCCCAAAAATATAATATATATAAAAAAAACAATTAAAAATAAAATAATAATTTTTAAATTAAAGGACCCGACAAGGATTGACCCTGCTCCTACTTATCAACATCCTTAACGGGTGAAGAATCAGGGAATACGTAGTTCTACCAAATTTGAGTTATGTTGAGAATCTGACATTTTTATTTATTTTTTATTATTATATATTTATTAGTTTGAAAATTTAATTTCATTTTGGCATATCATAGACGCGTTCGGTCTTTTGATAATCCCAAATGAAAATTGAAACTCCTTAAACTAAATTCCGCATGACGCGTGTGGTCATTTAGAACTTAAATCACGAATTGATATTTATTATTATTATTATTATTTTTATAAAAAAATAAGAATTCCACATGACGCGAATAGTCATTTAGGATTTATTTAAACAAAAATTTTATGAAAAATAGACTTTAAAAAAAAACAAAATAATAATCCAATGTTAAAAGATTAAAAAAAAATCAATTAAATTAAGGGTATTTTAAGAATTAGAGAGAGATATGGTGTAGATCTAGAAATATGGAGGTGCAAGAAGCAGATTCAACCTAAATAGCTTCAGGGGTATTTTAGGATTTTCAAATACTTGTAGGTGAGAATTCTGATTAATGGAGGTGCAGGTAGCAGGCCCAAACCAGCTAGTGGCGAGGGCATTTCAGGAATTTTCAAAAGTCTGAAGGTGTAAGTCAGAATATATGGGGGTGCAGGGAACAGTTTAATGGCTTGCGAAATAGGCATTTGAATCTATTTTAGAATAATGTAACAACAACATCAAGGTAGCCTAGTTGGTCTAAGGAACGGGTAGCTTGCGAGGTCTTGGTAGGAAGGACTGATGAGGCAATGGTTATAAGTAGCTTGAGGTGTAATAAAAAAGAATGTGTGCATGAGAGATGGCGTTGGCTGACAGTTAATGTAAGGGAGCAAAATATTAACAACAGTATTATTGAAGATATGAGCCCAAATAATGAGATATCACAACATTATGAGACTAATGGGTTTGTTATACAAAGAGGACAAATGACAGAAGATCCTCAAGTCACATGTCCACGGAAGAGCCAAAGGAAACGAGCATCAAATATAAGAATGGTTGGTTATGCTTGGTAACCAATGAGTGCCTGGTGAATTTCTCTCCCTTATTCTCTCTATGACAAAATTTTGTTACCTCTCTTTCTCGTTGTCTCCTTATCTGTTCTTTCTTTTTCCCTTTGACACAGGACATGCTGCTGGGAGCATAAATTCCTGATTAATTGTTGTTGAATTTCCATTACAGGTTATACTGGTTATTTGAACCTTGAGACACTGCTACATTGTCTTTTCCCTTTTTCAATAATAGTGCATATTTGTTCATAAACGTTCATTATCAATCTTCACCTTCCATTTGGTGCTTTCGTTGACAACCTCACCTCTACATAAGCATGATGATAGCTGATAATACATACATGAAAACAATGGAGACAGAAATTCAACAGTTGTTCCAGATGTTTGAAGAATCGAAGACAGAAGATCGTGCTGAGAGGGCACAAGCTGCGAAGATATCTGATCGACGATTTGAAGCACTCCATTACTCAACTTTTGAATAATCAGATGCCCCCTCTTCACCAGGAGTAGGTCCATGGCGAGAACTCAAGCGGTAACCCTAACACCCATTTTTGTTCTTCGTTTGTGGCTAGACGATCGAACTATGAAGTCCTAAAGTTTAATAGTCATGACGCCCTTGGGTGGATTTTTTCCATGGATCAATACTTTGATCTGTGTCGAGTTCTAGAGGAAGAACAATTGGGCAATGCTGCTTTTCATATGCAGGGCATGGCAATACCCTGGTTTCAGATGTCACAGCGTCATACCCCATTCTAATCCTGGGATCAATTGAAGTGAATGATTGAGATTGAATTCGAACCGTCTTTGTATGAATCACCTCGGGAGATACTATTTAAACTTCATCAAAGTGGATCAATTGTAGATTATTATACTGAGTTCATATCATTAGCAAATCGTACTAATATTGAGCCTCATGATGCACTTCGTGACTTTTTTATTAGCGGGCTATGTCCAGAGATTAAGCGCGAAGTAAAATCCAGATGCCCTCTGTCTTTAATGAGTGTTGTTAGCTTGGCTCGACTATTTGAGGATAAATGTAACACCAACACTAAAATCACGATTGGTCCCAGCCAATACCGTTCTCCACTACCCACACTTCGACCCACAATGCCTCCCCATCCTCCATTCACCTCCACACTACCACCCCTGCTTCCTACAGCAAACCAACAACCATTAACCACAAAAAACTCAATCAAAAGAATGTCACCAGCTAAACAACAGAGACGTCACGAGCAAGGAATTTGCTTTTGGTGTGATGACAAATATTCACCTAACCACAAATGTCCCAATAGGCACTTCATGCTTTATCAACTTGAAATTGGGGATGATTGTGATCTCTTACAATCAGAAACCCTTGAACAAAAACTCGAGGACAGTGGTAAATTACATCAACTCGATCAACAGGTGCTGGCACATCACATGTCTTTTAATGCAATGTATGGCACTAGTGGTCCGGCTACCATTCGGGTTAGAGCACAAATAAATGACATGGACATTCATGCCCTCATGGTGGGAGTTCAGACAGTTTCCTTCAACCCAGAATTTTGCTAAATTCCTCAATCTAACCGTGCAACCAGCTCTAGGGTCTCGCGTAATGGTGAGAAATTTTGAATTAATGACAGCAGACAGATATATTCCTTCAATAGAAGTTACCATGTGAGGTTACACAGTGCAGATTCCTGAGGTGTATGTTGTTAATGTTGCAGGGGGTGATATGGTTATCGGTACTACATGGCTTAAGCAATTAGATGCTCACATTGTGGATTACCAGAATTCATTTATTCGATTCTTGCTTGAGGGTGCTTTGTTACTATTTTTGGTGAAAATGCTCAAATGACGGCCCAAGCTCAATACAATCATATCAAACGTTTAGTGCACACTAATGTTATAGTAGAACTTATGTTATACAAGTACAAAAAAGGAGGAAGAGCAACTAAACTCATTCTTACCGCTGGCCAATATGGACCTACATTAGTGGAGCTGCTGACAAATTATGCTTCAGTGTTTTCTACACCATTAGGGCTTCCACCGCAGCGAGACCACAACCATTCCATTCCCTTGGTGTAAGGGGCTGCTCTAGTCAAAGTGAGACTTTACGGGTACCCTCACAGCTAAAAGGAGCAGATTGAATTGATGGTAGATCAAATGTTGAAAGAAGGAATCATACAGCCAAGTAAGAGTCCATTCTCTTCTCCTATTCTCTTAGTTACGAAAAAAGATGGAACATGATGGTTTTGTACTGATTATAGGGCTTTGAATAACATAACGGTGAAGGATAGTTTTCCAATCCCCACGGTGGATGAACTCCTCGATGAATTATATGGTGCTACAATGTTCTCTAAACTAGACCTTCGATCCGGATATCACCAAATATTGGTGAAACCTGAGGACTGCCACAAGACAACCTTTAGAACCCACCAAGGCCACTATGAATGACTTGCAATGCCATTTGAGTTAATTAATGCACCGGCTACTTTTCAATCACTCATGAATATGTGTTTAAACCTTGAGAAAATTTGTGTTGGTTTTTTTAATTATATACTCATTTACAGTCCTTCATGGCAGTTACATCTTAAGCACTTAGAAACTGTTCTGCACGTCCTACAAAGGAAGTTCCTTTATGCCAAATTTTCTAAATGCCTTTTTGGGACTGTTAACACCCAATTTCGTCCGGGCGAATAAATTATTTCAAATTATAAAACAATACAAAAAATTAAAATAAAAGGGTGTGTCATCTAATTTTATTATACTTTGTCATTTAAATAAAAAAACAAAGAGACTTTGGTTCCATTACATTCTATGAATAAATTAACAAAATAAAATTCATAAAAAAAAAGAAATAATAAGAAATCAGTCTATTAAAAATTTGTTAAAAAAAATAGTAATAATAGTAATTAAAAAATATATATCGAGTTTTTTCATTAAGAGAAAACTAAAAATGTGGTAATTAAAAGATAACAATTAAAAAATAATAATAATTAAAAAAACGAAAATAACAAATAATAAATAAATAAATATTAAATAATAAAAATAAAATAAAAATAAATATATATTAAAAAAATAATAAAAAAAAGAAAGGAAGACTGTTTTCAAACTACTTACTTGATTTACTTGATTTGCACGTTCAAGATAATAACTAAATAATAATAAAATAATAATAAAAAGAATGAGTCAATGGCAGTAGACTCTCATGTTCTCACTTCTTAACTCCACGTATTGTTTTTTAAAATAAATAAATAAATAAATATTTGTAAATAATAATTTTTAAACCGCTCAGATAACAACCCATGTTCTCCACTTAATTAAAAATAAAATTAATAATAAATAATGGTTTTTTACCGTTGAAAAGTGTTTTAAGTCTTATTCTTGGGTAGATTCATTTTTAATATTAGTTTTAAAAATAATAAATATAAATGAGTCAAAGAGTAGTAACCTCTCTGAACTGAACTACTAGTTTCTCAAAATAAAAAAAAGGAGGATAGAGATCATTTTTTGGGGAGAAGGAGTGAGAACTGGAGAACGAAAAAAGAGAAAAACATTTGAGAAGAGCGAGAAAGACACGAGAGAAAGAAAGAAGAATTACTCCTGATAGAGAGAGGAAGAGACTAAGGGGAAACATCAGGTATATTTTTCTTTTTACTTGTTTTAAGTTTTACTGCATGAAATAAAAAACACCCACAATTATTCCTATTTGATCAACATACATCTCCATCTCCATGAACGCATGTTCCACTACATTTCTGTGTTTATGTTTCTCCCTTGCACCATCTTTGCATTATGTTTCCTATACAACACATACTATCACAAATTGCACCAAGCAACCAACCCACGTCTTGTACCTTGCCTCGTGGAATTATCTTGCACCATTGTATCATGCCTTCAACGCCACCATAAACCCTCCAATGACCTCCTCCATCACGTCTTCACTAACAGCCCCACCTAACCTCACCAAAAACGTGGCTGCCACCGCAACAACTAGCCACCGTCGGCCGCGGCAGGTCCCATGTCACGAAGCCTCCATGAACGTCCAAGCAAGCTTCATCTCCATGTTGCTTCCTCACGTCACCATGTGCCCCACGAAATGTGGCAACTCCAAACGCTTCAAAAGCCATCACCAAAGCACCCAAAACCACCATGGACAGCAATGCCGTGAGCCCCACCACGGGCAGCCGCAAAACGGCCATAAAAACGCCACATATCTACTCCGAACGACGCCGCCGCCGCCGTCGGTGGCCTCCATTGTCTTCATAGCATGTGCCTTCTAAACCCTAGATGGGTTTCTAGTTAGTGTGGGTGCTGCACACCCCCCCTGTGGTTGTGCCTGCACCCTTTATTCCCCCAATTACCAGAATACCCCTGGATTTAGGCTAAGTTGCAGTTAGTGGGGGGTGCTTCCTGCACCCCCGTTTATTAAGTTCTGCACCCACATTTTTTCAATTCCTGAAATGCCCTTAACATAAGTGGGCTTCTGACTAGTGGAGCTGTTCTTTGCACCCCACTGGTTTGAGCCTGCACCTGCACCACTATTCAATTACCAAACTGCCCTTAACATAAGTGGGCTTCTGACTAGTGGAGCTGTTCTTTGCACCCCACTGGTTTGAGCCTG
>Ga0209700_107586_pt1 | contig 15063 bp, 7 predicted proteins | sample SiratroredBW_FD_187528 | JGI IMG/M metagenome (GOLD analysis project Ga0209700, IMG submission 187528) | Root nodule microbial communities of legume samples collected from California, USA - Siratro red BW (SPAdes) (version 2) | ecosystem: Host-associated > Plants > Roots > Nodule | place: USA...
CCCCCCACTGGGGATGGATACCAAGAGAAAATACTAAGAAAACTAAGAAGTTTTATCAGTTGATTTTAATAGATACCCATTCCGCAGACATCATACCCGAACATGATAAAACGAACCCCTCACTGGTTAATTTTTCAAAATTAAAAATTAAAAGAATTATTTCTGAAAAAGAATGGAATCAACACCCCTTAACAGAAAAGAAATTTTCACGGGTGTTCGATCCCCCTACCTATAATTATTTTGATTATCAAGAAAGTTGGTATAAAATCATGTACGAGACCAATCATCGACATTCTTGGTATATATCATTCGCAAATCCACAGGTCTTGCCCCCAACAATTCCGGTATGGTTCCAAGAATGGTTTTGCTGGGTGGGACCCACTAAAACACTCTTCCCACCCCCAATTGTGAAGTATTATGAAAGTTTCAAAGGATTAACACCTAATCTTCCCGTCCATCTAAAATTAATAACATTTTGTGGAAAAATGGGAGTAGGATGGATATGCCAACATGTTTTTGAAACACATCAGCATCGTCCGAGTCCATTCCCTCAACATTTGTGTTTAAAAATAAAAGTGTCATGGTGGAAACGTTTCGACATAAAATTCCTTGAGGAAAAATTCCGCAATTGGAAGAATGAAACCATGGCCTTACCACCAACTCCTCAAAAGCAAGTACAATCCCAGAAGAGCAACTTAAAATTAAAAGGAAAATCCAAAGCAGAGATACGAGCAACTCTACTAGAAGCCCTTTCCTCCTTAGATTCAGACGAAGAAGAAGAAGAGTCCAGTGACCCCTTCAATGAGAATGAGGATGATTGTTTTGGAATCCTCCCTAAAATTGGACCCCACTAAGACAAGACGGCTTTGTTGAGAATCTTGCCAACTAGGAAAAGGACAGGAACCCTCTATTGAGAATCTTGTCAGACTCCTGTAAAATAAAAGACTCTCCTCAATAAAACAAAGCATGATGACAAGGCCCCCTGTTGAAAAGCTTCTGCTGATAAAACACGCCAGACAAAGAAAAGCAGGAAAAGACGTGTCTACAGTAAAAGTTTATTCCTGCACTAAAATGTAAAATTTGAAATCCGAATTTAGCGAGACTTTGAAGTCCGCCAGTATGTATAAATAAGAGAAACCGATAGGAAGGGAAGCACGCGGAACAACCTTCTATCTTTCTCTCTCTCTTGTAAACATTGCTTCCTTGTATACTTCCTTAGAGTTCAGACAGACTCACAATAAAAGAATTGTGTTTGAACGTATTCAAAATATCTTAAAATCTTTGTAAGTATTTTCATATATCTCGATACTTTTGACAAAATGTCTATCATAACTATTTCGCGCCCAGACTCTGGTATCAACTGGTATCATATATATATATATATATATATATATATATATATATATATATATATATATATTTTTTTTTTTTTTTTAATTTATGAATATTTTTTTATTACTGCTAATATATATATCTCTTTCGGTCCTAATTATAAATTTTATTTTGAAATTTCCTTTTCTCGGCTTGTAAGATTCTGGTTTTTAATCATCCGTTGTGTTGATTATTTTCTTTTTATCAAAATGTTCTTATTTATTTTAGTTCAAAAATAATAAATATTATGAATAATCTCTTTTATACACTGGAGAATTAAAGAATTTAGTTCCAAATTAAAAGTTCATCACTATCTCTTTACACATTAATTATTTAAGGATAATTTTGAAAATAAGAAGTTACACACAAAGTTAATGACGCTAACAAATCAATTGACTAATTTTCTTGATAAATATAAATAAGTTATCAACATCTTATACTTAAGAGTAAAAAATATTAAACTTCATAATGCTCAGAATCTAATCCGATAGAAATTACCAATTTTTAATTAAATTACACTGGAATTCAAATTTAACATTTTAAAATCAATTTAATTCAACCGTAAACATTTTTTTTCTCATGCTTAATTTAAAAAACTACATAAGTTTATGAAATTATCATAGGAAGTGTATTTTATTAGGATGCATATCAGTTTTATTTATAAGTAATTTTAATTTAATTTTGACTGAAATTTATATTTTGATGTGATAGTTAATATTTATTAATATTATTGCAATTTTAGTGTTCTTTAATAAGATTTACAAAAGTAAATTTTTTTGATCGAAGTCAAATCACTTTTAGAGGAGTTAGCTTAAGCTTTCACTAATTTTGAAGATTATAAAAAATTATTTAAATTTTGTTGGCTTTATAATAAAACCTAAGTTATTTTAAATTTGCTTGCTGTTAAGAAATTATGAAAAACAAAACAACCTGCGAACACAACACAATTTCACTCTGTTACGCGAAAACTCCAAACCTTCTCAAACTAAAACCTCACTTCATCTTCTTCACTAACGGTAACGGTAAGCCCCTTCTTCTTCTTATTCTCTCACTCTCTCTATCAACCCTAACTCATTTTCAACCCTTCAATAGAATACACACATAAAATTTTGTTTGTTCCCACTTGTTATATCTATATATCAATCCATCTATATATATGCAGGAAACACGACACTGAATATTATTGCCTTTCAATAACTCCAGATAAAAAGAAGAAGATTAAAAGCCTTCAATTGTTGATTCTTTATGTTGTTATTGCATAATTTGTGGTACCATGTTCATGTCAGTGAACAAGCATTGGAACTTACTTGCATAGATTATTGTGAAGCCATGTTTATTCTCTTTGCCAACTAATTCAGATTCTGATACCCTCAACTACAAGAACTGAACTTACCTTCATAGATCACTGGCAAACCATGTTTTTCCTGTTTGTCAACAAACTTAGATTCAGATACCCTTTAAAAATCCCACTTTTAGGTCTTCTTTGTTGTTTGCACACTCGTTCCTTGTCTCCTCATGTGAAACCTATCAATTGGAACACCTCTCACAGCTTTGTTCGAAACAATCCTCTCCTTTCTCTCTTGGAAAGGTGCCAGTCCTTGCTCCAGTTGAAGCAAATCCAGGCCCAGATGATCCTGACTGGCTTCATTGATGACAGCTTTGCCGCAAGTCGCCTTGTTACATTCTGTGCTTTATCTGAATCGCAGGACCTTGAGTATTGTACCAAGATCTTGTATTGGATCCGAGAACCAAATGTATTTTCTTGGAATGTGACAATTAGGGGATTTGTGGAAAGCGGGGACTTAGAAGGAGCTGTTTTGTTGTACAAGAGAATGTTGCAATGTGGTGTTATGAAACCAGATAATCATACTTGTCTTTTCTTGCTCAAGGCTTGTTCTTTCCCTTCTATGAATTGTGTTGGTTATACTGTACTTGGGCATGTGTTGAAGTTTGGCTTTGAATTTGATATATTTGTGCACAATGCATCAATAACTATGCTACTCTCATATGGAGAGTTGAAGGCAGCGTATGATGTGTTCAATAATGGTTGTGTGAGAGATTTGGTAACATGGAATGCCATGATTACGGGATGTGCTAGAAGAGGACTAGCTAATGAGGCTAAAAATCTCTATCTTGAAATGGTGGCAGAGAAAGTGAAACCAGATGAGATTACGATGATTGGGATCATTTCTTCTTGTTCTCAACTGCAGGATTTGAGTCTTGGCAGAAAATTTCATCTTTATGTCAAAGAACATGGCCTTGAGTTGACAATCCCACTCAGTAATGCACTTATGGACATGTATGTCAAGTGTGGAGACCTGTTGGCAGCGCGAACTCTATTTGATAACATGGCACATAAGACCCTTGTTTCATGGACTACAATGATTTTGGGATATGCCAGATTTGGGTTTCTGGATGTTGCCCACGAGCTTTTGTATAAAATTCCAGAAAAGAGTGTTGTGCCTTGGAATGCAATCATTAGTGGCTGTGTCCAAGCTAAGAATAGTAAAGAGGCATTGGCTCTGTTCCATGAAATGCAAATTAAGAAAATCAAACCTGATAAAGTTACCTTGGTTAACTGCTTGTCTGCATGCTCACAACTAGGAGCACTTGATGTAGGAATATGGATTCACCACTATATTAAAAGGCATAGTATTTCTCTTGATGTTGCCTTGGGCACTGCGCTAGTTGACATGTATGCCAAGTGTGGAAATGTTGCAAGGGCTCTTGAGGTTTTTGAAGAGCTTCCTCAAAGAAATTGTTTGACCTGGACTGCCATTATTTGTGGTTTAGCACTTCATGGGAATGCCTGGGATGCTATAGCCTATTTCTCAGAAATGATCCGCTGTGGCTTGAGACCTGATGAGATCACTTTTCTTGGTGTCTTATCAGCTTGTTGTCATGGAGGTTTAGTTGAAGAAGGCCGAAAATATTTTTCCCAAATGAGCCTTAATTTTAATATAACCCCTCAGCTTAAACACTACTCTTGCATGGTGGATCTTTTAGGAAGGGCTGGTTATTTGGAGGAAGCAGAAGAGCTAATTAGAAATATGCCGATAGCAGCAGATGCTGCTGTGTGGGGTGCTTTATTCTTTGCATGCCGTGTTCATGGTAATGTTTTAATAGGAGAAAGGGCAGCTTTGAAACTTCTTGAGATGGATCCTCAAGATAGTGGTATTTATGTTTTGCTTGCTACCATGTACAGTGAGGCAAAAATGTGGAAGGAGGCAAGGAATTTAAGGAATATGATGAAGGAGAGAGGAGTAGAAAAGACACCTGGTTGCAGCTCAATTGAAATCAATGGCATTGTGCAAGAGTTTGTGGCTAAGGATGTGTTACATCCACAGTCTGAATGCATTTATGAATGCCTGGTTTCATTGACAAAGCAACTGGAGTTTCTTGTATTTACATGTGACATTCCTGTTTATGGAGATGAATTTTTTCCCTAAACATGTCAGTTTGGTTTCTCTATTTCTTCTGCTCATTTAATTACACTCTTCCCTGGATAGCCTATACCTATTTTTTCATTCCATCAAGGGTATCCTACCTTTGAAAATACATGTAAATAACATGAAGATATATTTCTCCATCATGCGTCTTTTTACTGATTTTTTCAATCTCCTAATGCCCCTTTTACAGAGGGATACAGAATAGGTATTTTATTATTATTTGTGAGTCTACTTTAGTGTCTTGATTGAAAAACTTGAAGACTTCTTATGTACATCATCAAATATCCTGTTAGCCACCCACATGTTCACTGTATTCTCCTCACCTGTATGGATATAAGTATGCTTCATTCAAACTGCTGGCATCAAGTTAAAGACAACAACCATTCTACTAAATTGTGTCAAATATTATACATTGCTAAACAGGATCAGGATTCACTCTCTCCCAGTGTTGTAAGTTGCATGAAGACATTATCACAAGAAAAGTGTGAATGTCCAAGCTTCATTGGTATGGCTTTGGAGATTATACACTGTGTAGCATGTGATTTTAATATGTTGGATTATCATATTAGTTTTACTTGTTTACCCCTAGTTATTGTGCTTGCTTAAAGTTTCCTCCTGATGGTCAATTCTCGTATGCAACTCATGGCTTGCTTGTGATCTGTTATTATTTCAAATCTTTAACGTGATCAAGATTAATCTACTAATACGATTCCTATTATAAGACTGTTCAAGACTAGCTTTTATGATTCTCCTTGCCAAAAAAAAGGTATATCATACAGAACCAGAACCAACTATGGTAATCATTAGCTAGAATATTGATTCTAGACTCTACTGGATGAAGAGGTGAAGTTAAACAAATTCTGAATACTTGTGTACAAAACTCTAGGCTCTTGTATATTCTATTCTGATCATGCTTGCATTTGAAAGCACGGTTTTATCTGATCAATATACTGCTTCAACAAGACAAAATAAAAGAATATTTGTTTAAAACATTTGTCCAAATCCAATTGCTTGCTATTTCTGCCTCTTGGTTTCATATATATTGCTTCCAGACATGATTCACATGTATCTACTCATGTCTGCTTCACTGCACTGTTCATTTTTTAGTTTTTTTTTTTCTCTTGCTGCTTCTTGTTACTTTCTTTTTAATATTAATATCAACAACTAATTTATTCTGCTGTTTCTGGCTCAGGAGTAGTAGGAAGAAAAATGATACTGTAAATTCTGTCTTGAAATTGACCAGAGCAAGTCAGAGCTATGGTGGCCAAAATCTTTGGTTGCTGCTACCTACCCAGATCCCTTTGGTTGCTGATTGGATTGAACCATTGAAGTTTACTTACAGTTATCTGTTAAATGACAGGCTTCACACAAAGAGTTACCAAGAACTGCTCAAATTCACCTTGTGAGTTCCCATCAGGAGGTTTATGAAACCATGTGATGATTCTTTTGCACTGGTTCATACTCTTCTAGCTGATCTCAATAACCTGCTAGAACATCATCCATCATTGTGATATTCCTTGTCCTATGTAATTTGGTACTTCTGTACCATTTTCCATTGAATAAAATCCAGTCCTTATTCCTATACCAGTTGATATCTATCAGAAGAAAGTCTCCATATCATCAACTGAAGGGGATGAACCAGACCAATCTTCTTCTGGGTTCATAGGTCCTTGCTTACACAAATTCCTCTACTTTCATTTTGTAGAGGCACCACAACAGGTGTTGAATGAGAAAGCAAATGATTTCTGATACTAGGATGTTTTGTGCTGACAATGTGTATGTTTTTTCATTGCCATGGCATTCAGAATGGCTTGTAAATACAACCAATTCTTACCTTGTAAGCTCAGTTCAGCTATATGGATCAATTGACACCATCAAACTTTGTGAAAAAAAAAAACTAAATTTTCAATAAAAACCACTCTTAGCAAGGTCATTCTTAGTAGTTTCTTGTAATATTTTCTTTGCTTTTTCATTCCATTTAGTTAGATTATATTCCATTTGATCTACTTCTCTTTACTTTCAATACCTCTCTATTTTGACATTTGTTCAAAATTCAATTGTTCTTTAGACCAGATGCTACAAATTGTGAATGTTGATTTAAAACTTGTCATTTGTATTAAAATCCTGTGATATAATATATTTTTACCTACTCGTATTGGCAAATTCAGGTACCTATTTATTCAGTTATTTAAAAAAACTGTTTAACTGTACAAAAATAAAAGTAATTAATTCCCATAATTAAACAGGTCTAGATAAGCATCCAATTATCTTTTGATTTTTTAGAATAAACCCTAAAATAACGTTTTAATTAGGTTTCTATTAATTGCAAACATGTCAATAATTTTAAACCAATTGAATAAATTGAAAAAAGAAAATACAAAGATAGCACTAAACATTTTATGACTGCACAGAAATATTTTAGGATAATTAAAATTATTTACAGTTCTTAAAAAATATAAACATATCATTCGATCCGTTGTGACATTTCAATCTCTTCTAAATTTTTAGCTGAAATTTAATACTCACACAATCTACATAAAACGCCTATATTGTTATTTTTTTACTAAAGATATTGAGAGTGTGCGAAATATGAAATGGTTTAAAAAGTTTAAAAGTTGAAGAAAAAATAATGAAATTTAAATGATCTTGTAGAAAAGTGATGACTTCTTTACTGAAGTGTAAGTTTGAGATCTTGTATTTTTTATTAATGAACTTTGAATGAAAAGCTTATACTGATTTAAATAAGATAAAATAACTATTACTGATTTAATCTTTAATTAAATGATTGAATAAGGAATGTTTCTCCTTTTCCTCTGCAATTCAGACTTCACCTTTCCTTTTACTCCTTTGTTTTATAATCTCTTCAGGAATATTAAAACCACACCATAATTTTTTAATTGTTTGAAATTTGTGAAAATCAGAAAATTTCGTATCTCACTGCCACATTTTTTTGCACATCCTGTTCATAATTTTATAACTTCTAATAGAAATTTTATAAAAATGTAGCAAAAGTTGTGTTAGAAATATACTACTAATACCTTTTCTTTTTTCCCCTTCATCCTCCTTTTCTTTCTAACTTCAAAGTTCAATACTTTTTTAGCTTTCACCTTTAGTTGTATTACCTCTTTTCCTTAACTAACCCTAGATTCTTGGAAAAATGAAATAACTTTTCTTTCCAAATTTTAAAAATCTTTTTTAGAATAATAAAACAGAAATGATTTTCTTAAACTAGGCAAGTCTTTTCGGTTACTAACTTTGTATATTTATACAGTAACTTGTAAATAAAAATTCAAATATATAATAAATATAAAAAAACTTATTCAAAATGTAAAATCTCATGTTTGTTTAAATCTGATTTTAAAAAGGTACAATATATATATATACACACACACACGAACTTTGAAGAATAAAATAACTTTCAATTGAGATTTATTCAAGAATAAAATAAAAATTAATTGTAAATTTCGTATACAGTACAATTCCATTTAGTTCTAAACATAAGAACAAAACATCATAAAATATAAAGTACATTTTTTTTTTCCTTCTTTTCAGTGTTTTCTATTAATCATCTGTTTAATTTTCAAATTTGTATTCAAATCAATTGAGCAGTTCGAAGTGGTTATGCACCATAAACCTACGATCAATGTTAATTTTGTTTGAATTTTGACTCTTCTGTGATCAGAATAAGCGAGAATCTGCCAAAGAAGAAGAAAATGGTGGAAGGGAGAGAGTGAGAGTGGGAAGCATGGAAGTGGGTATGCTTCCAATCTCAGCTTCAAAGAGAGGAAAACTCTTGGCTGCTGGTTACACCACTCTCGATGCCATTGCTCGTACTTCCGCCTCCCTCCTTGCTCGAGGTTCTCCTTTCAATTTCAATTCTTAGCCCTTCTTTCATTTTTCAATTGGGTATGCTTCATGTCAAAAAAGTTCCTCTTTTTTCACCTACCCTTGATCTCTCTTTCACAGATATTGAAGTTTCTGATAGTGAAGCCATGGAAATTCTGAATCTTGCAGCCAAAGCTGGTGCCTTGGAGAGACCAAATGGGACTCACACTACTGTTGTTGGTGGTATGTGTTGTGTTAATTTCTATTTCGCTATAATCAGAATTGTTTACTTTCATGTCATGCATATTAATGGTGTATGTTCTTTCTAAAAGACCACACCATCTTTGCTTAGCTCTTGCATTCCCATGACTTTGGATGTGAACTGGTGAAGTGATGATGTGGAATACATTGGATTTTGATTTTGTCTCCCTTTGCTCACGAATTTGTGTTTGAGGTAATGTTTGAAGAGGTTAGGGATGTGTGTTACTGGGCTGTGCAGTTGGAAATTTGTGTGGTCCTAGTGTCCTATGATTCATATAGCCGACCATCCAGTAGGAAAAGTTGTTGTTATACCCAAAGAATTTTCAATTTATGATATCAAGTTTTTTCAAGCTGGGATGTGATGTGTCTTAGAAATCAAGTTTATGAAATGTGGGAAAACTTAGAAGCAAGAAGCAATAGCTTTCATTAATATAATTTTGGAGCTTCCTGCCAATAGTTCTGATGGGGGAGTTTGACTGACAAATTGTTATGGTGAGACAATTGGTTTTCCTACACAATAGCTTTGCTTTAGATAGTTTGTAAAATCATGTATTAGATAGCATCTCATTTGAAGAAACATCCCCTTGTGAGTATGGAAGATTATTTAGTGGGGAGAAAATCAAAGAGCTATCAAGTATCTTCTATGCTCAATGAAAAAGTAAATAGACATTCTATTTGTTTGGCAATAAGTGCTTTGGTTTTACTTGATATGTGATATTCTATTATGATTGATGTCTTATTTTTCTTTTGTGTTATGTGAATTGAGTTCAGTCCAGTATATTTGACAGACCATGATTCCCTCAAGCACTTAAATTTTTTTTCTTGTTTTCCTTTTCTCCTTTGTGTTTTTGTGTCATGCAGGTGGTCAGACTGCCTGGGATATGCTCAATGATGAGAAGTTTTCTTCTTACATTACCACATCTTGTGTGGATCTGGATAACATCCTTGGCGGAGGAATCAAGTGTAAAGACGTCACTGAAATAGGTTAGGCTTCTCTAAAGAGTATGAAATCCATGATCATGATTTCTAAGGAAATATGGGGCCCTGTTTGTTTAATCTTTTTTCACCAAAGAATCACTTTTAAATCAAAAGTTAAAGTTGATTAAAATAACTTCTCATAAATCAGTTACTTCATTTTAAAAAGGTGATTATTTTGATTGTGAATAAACATGAATTAACTTCTGCATCTTTTAAAATCTCTACACCATAATCACTTAATTATTTTATGCCAGAATCATTTTTTTTTTTTTTTATCTTTAACAAACAAGCTCATACATTACTTGTTCTGTTGCATGCATGAATACCTTGCAGTTTGCTTTCTTTCTTCCCTTTTCTGGTTGCAATATAATTCTTTCTTTCTTTGTTTAGGTGGAGTTCCAGGCATTGGTAAAACACAAATTGGGTATTCTTTGTCATTCCAATTTTCTGGATCATGTTGCTATTGTTTATTTCCATCCTATATTGTGAAATGTTTGGTTATTTATAATATTGAGTGGTGTTTATGTTTGCAGGATTCAACTTGCGATAAATGTTCAGATTCCTCAAGGATACGGTGGCCTAGGTGGGAAGGCAATATACATTGGTAAGAACCCTAAGGTTCTAATACTCATTCAGCATTTGATGCAGACCATTCATTGTACTTCTTGTGCCTATGTGATACTTAGACACGGAAGGAAGCTTTATGGTTGAACGAGTTCTTCAAATTGCTGAAGCATGCATAGAAGACATGGCTGAATATAGCAACCACTTTCACAAGGATTTTCAAGCTTGTGAAGTTAAAATGCACCCTAATAATATCTTGGAAAATATATTCTATTTTCGTGTTTGTAGCTACACTGAGCAAATCGCCTTGATAAATTACTTAGACAAATTCATCATGGAGAATAAAGATGTAAGTATAGTATTTCTTCTATTGAATTGAATTTTTTTTCAGCAAACACATTAAAGATCATACTTTACTTCATACGTTGCATCAATTTTAGACAATGGCAATACCCTTGCTTTTACTTTCTTTCCTTTTACTTTTAACCAATTGTTCTGTTAATCTGTTTTTACATACATAATTTCAGGTAAAGATCATCATTGTTGACAGTGTTACTTTCCACTTCCGCCAAGACTTCGATGATATGGCTCTCAGGACCCGATTACTCAGTGAAATGGCTTTGAAGTTGATGAAGCTTGCAAAAAAATTCTGTTTGGCTGTAAGAATCAATTCATCTACTTTCAACAAGTATTTTCTACTGAAATTAATCATTGGTAGCAGCTGAAACACTCCCAATGCAATTTATGTAGATCAAGTGTAAAATTTGCAGAGATACTTAAACACAAAGTTAGTAGATAGGTCAAATGAGTTGTTTGAGTAAAACAAGAGAATATAAAAAATAAAACAATTAACAAATGAGTGATGGATTCTGTTATTCAATCATCCACCATTTCATATCACGTGTCGAAGAGTCCCTTAATGTTGGAAATCTCTTATCGATTAAAAATAAGACTAATTTATAATATATAAATGGGTGAAAGTTTCACCTTATAAGTCGGTTTTGTAAGATTGAGTTAAATCTAAAGTGCATTTTTTAATATGGTATCAAAGTCATTAAGAGTTTATCATAGTCGAGATTTGAGCCTATTGTGCCATCCACGTGTAAGGTTAAGTTAAACAAGTTCACATTTTAAGACTTAGAATCTGAAGTTAGATTGTGTATTGACCTGAACCTATGGATTTGGATTTGTTCCAGTGAGGCTTTGTTACCATGGAATTTTGCCCTGCTTCCTTGCTTGACTTAATGTCCATTCCTTGTTTTGCTTTATCTTCTTGTTTACATCCTCCTTAATTTCGTATTGCAAATGTGATTTTTTGGCAGGTTGTTATGCTGAATCAAGTAACAACCAAGTTCATTGAAGGTTCATTTCAACTGACCCTTGCACTAGGTAAGTGTTGTTTCATCTTGCACATCTCACGTGGACTTTTAGCTTATATGACCAATATCATTTTTGTCCCTCCATTAAAGAAGTTTGTTGTTTATACTTTACTGAACAGGAGATAGCTGGTCACATTCATGCACAAATAGGATAATATTATTTTGGAATGGCAATGAACGACAAGCATTTATTGACAAGTCCCCTTCTCTTAAATCAGCATCAGCTCCATATTCTGTGACCAGTAGGGGAATAAGAAATTCTACTTCCAGCTGCAAAAGGATCAAGATGATGTGAGATTTTGAGTAAGATAGTCTATAACTCACCTTCCCTCACCCTTTTTGCTAATTCCCTTGTAAAACTTTTGGACACCACAAAAATTATAGAACATTTTCCCCCTTTTTGGCTTTCCTACTACATGTTAGCTTTGTGTTTTGGTTGGTGTTATTGATAAGTCTCATCTAATTTTGATATTGCAATGGAATCAACGGTTGTATATGTACAAAGAAAACACTCCTGCTAGTCACATGAAAATGAAAATTATTGTTGATGGATCATGTTATGTCAATCATTCATACAGTTCTCCTTTTTTCTTTCACAATTTAGATATTTGGTGTGTATGTTTAAAAAGTCTTATATGGTTAAGAGTTGCAATTATGGATAACTATGCATTCACTCTCATCATTCAGTAACTAAAACGTTTCTTTTAACAACAAAACAAAATTTAATGAATATATTGAAATTCAAATTGGACATTGTTATTTTGATGAAGATTTCATATTCAAAAGCTATTTTAATTTATAATATTAAATCATTTGGTCTTTGTCCACATATGGTGATTATAATTGAGAAAGTAAAAATGTGGATGTGTAAAGATTTGGTGTGGTTTGCATATGCTGATTCACTTGTAGAGAAGTGATGAGAAAATTGGGAGACTCACTAATACTTGTTGCTAGGATGAGAAATAAATTCATATAGAGGATATTGGATGACAATTTTTGACCAAAATAGATTATTTTAAAATTTAATACCCCAAATAGACTCATGGAGGAATATTTCTCTAGCACTAATATACTGTGCCTACATTTTCTCCTTGGCTGACTGAAAATTTCGTCAGAATTTGGTCTTTTGGAAGTCAAATTCTAGAAGTTTAAAAAAAAAAAAAAATCTAAAGAGAGGAAGGGTAATTGGAAAAAAAGAAAACTAAACGTCTAATAGGAAAAAAATAATTAAAAAGCATTAATTAAAAATGTTGAGAATAAATTTTAATTGGATTGAGAAAGGGGGAAAATAGAAGATTATTTAAATATGAAAAAAATTGTTTTTTTAAATATTTGTTTCGAAATATTATTTGGGGAAAATTTTTTATTAATAAGTTGAATGAAAGATAGTAGAAAAATATACACATTTACAATATTCTAATCATTGTCGTTCTTCTGATTGATAATAATATTTTTTAAAATGAAATAAAACTTATAAAATTTGTTGAAACATAAATTAGAATTTGTTTAAATGTGGTTTCAAATAAAATTAAAATTATTATTGCTATTAAAAAAGTTAGAAAAAAAGTTAATTAATTTGATAATTTTTGTTGTTATGTATAGTATGATAAATAAATTTAGGTATGTTAAAAAAATGAAAAAGTTTTTTAAGATGTTTAAACATTGCAAGAGTAAGAATGTTTGAAATGACTGTTAAAAAATATAATTGGTGTTATATATTTCAGGATAAAGATGGGAAATGATTAATAATGATTGCAAAGTTAAAATTATAATTTTAAGACGTAGAATTAAGACAAAAATTGTAATTAGAATGAAAATATTTTGTAATATTGATATAGTTTTATATATTATCTAAATTGTAATAAAAAATTAGTGTAATAATATTTGTGGAAAAAATTTATATGAATAAAACATAAACATAAATTGAATGAGAAAATACTTCAAATTTGAATAACATAATTATAATTATAATTGTAATGACAGTGATATACATAGATAGATATAATGAAGTATATAGGTTGAAATATATTTTTATGTGACATATATATTTTTATGTTGTAAATGTTACACATGGATCAAGAAATTGAGTTCTGTTGATTATTCTTGTTATGTCAGCATGATTTTATATTTATATTGATTTGTGCATGAGTTCGAATCAGAAATCAAAGAATAGGTAACAACAAAAATCATCAAATTAATTATTTTTTCTTGTAATTTTTTATACCAAACACTAATAATTTTAATTTTATTTAAAATCATTATATTTATTTAACAAATTATAATTTATGTTTCAACAAATTTTATAACTCCTATTTCATTTTTTTTTAAATATTATCAATCTTAAAAACAACAATAATAATAATGTTGTAAATTTACATATTTTTCTTCTATCTTTCATTCAATTTTTCTGCAAACCACTACATTAATAAAAAAAAATTCCAATAATATTACAAAACCAATATTTGAAAAAATCAATTTTTTTCAAATTTCAATAATTTTTTATTTTACTCTCTCAATCCAATCAAAATTTATTCTTAATACTTTTTAATTATTTTTTTATTAGAAATTATTTTTTTTTAATTTTCCAATTACCCTCACTCTTTCAAATTTAAAAAGCAAAATCAAAATTTTGTTTGGTTGAGAGAATAGATTTAAAGGGATGAATTTAGAAGAATTTAAGTAAATTGTATGTGAATGAAAAAGGATATGACAATTCAACTGCCGCAATAAAATTTCCTTAGAAATCTTATGGTAGTACAAAATATTCTTCAATGGATCAATTTGGGGTATTAAGCATTAAAATAATATTATTTTAGTTAAAATTCTATTGTATTAACTATGACTAGGTTTTGATGAGAAATATTTGTATTGATGGAAAGTATACTTATGATCAATACTCAATCTTTTAACTTGAAATATATAAGGATAAGTATATACATGTCTCCATTTTCATATTAGGGATGACTATTGAGATAGATGGATGCAAGTTTAATTTTCTTTTTCATTTTTATCTTTAAAATAAGAATTCATCTCATTCATTTATCTACATAGTGGGTATAAATTTTTTCTCTTTCATTCCTATTTCCATCAAATCCATCAAATAACGGTTATAGATGTGTCTGACTTCTTATTATTTTAAATATTAATTAAATAAAATTTTATAAAAAATAAAAATTATAATAAAAAAATGTGATATTATTAATTATTTAAAATATATATATATATATATATATATA
>Ga0209700_107591_pt1 | contig 15055 bp, 9 predicted proteins | sample SiratroredBW_FD_187528 | JGI IMG/M metagenome (GOLD analysis project Ga0209700, IMG submission 187528) | Root nodule microbial communities of legume samples collected from California, USA - Siratro red BW (SPAdes) (version 2) | ecosystem: Host-associated > Plants > Roots > Nodule | place: USA...
GTATACATATATATGTATACATACATATATGTATATATATATATACATGTATATACATATATATGTATATATATATATATGTATATATGTATATATGTATATCCTTTACCGAATACAGGGAAATTATAATTTGAAAATAGTATAAAGAGTAATTTTAAAACTGAAAATAAATGAACAAAATTGATAAATGTCAACACTCGATTTCATCCGGGTAAATAAATTAAAATAATGAAAATAAAAAATGTGTTGACAATTAAATGAATAATCAAAATAAAAAAAAATGAAGAAGAAAATAATAAATAGAGAAAACATATACACTTGATTAGTTTAGGTTTTTATTAAAAAATAATAAATAATAAAACAAATAAAAAGAGGTTTGAATTTATCTATTTTTTTTACAAAACATAAAAAATAATAACACTTAACAAAAACAGAAAAACAAAATAAATAAAAAAAACAATAAAGAAAAGAAATGAAAAATAAAATAAATGAATAAAGAATTAACATAAAAAAATAAAAACATAATAATAAATAAAAGAAAAATACATAAAAAGAAATTGAAACTATTTTAAACTGCTCCTTAATCTGCACGTTTAATTTATCTTTAAAATAATAATAAAAAAAGAGAATCAGTAAATCTTAAAACTGCTCTGAACCACCATGTTTTCATTTCACAATAACAAAAAATATAAAAAATAAAATATGATTGTTCTCAAACTATTTCATCTCACGTTCATCTACACTTCATCTTTAATAATAAAAAAAAAGAAAAAAAGAAAGAGTCAATCTTTCAAAACTGAAACTATTGATCACTTTTAGAGATACGAAGAAAAAGAAAAAGAGAAAAAAGAGTGAGAAAGTAGAGAAGAAGAGAAGATTGATTCTCTTTTCCTACTATCCACACTCAGTTTAAAACTGAGAAGGAACTTTTGGAAAGGAGGCTATTATTTTTTAAGAACACTCACAGATATGATTTGTAAGGTTTAAATTTTCATATGGATCTTGAAGTTTGAAATTTATAAATCCTGTTTTCTTATCTACATGTGATGTTTTTTTTTTATTTCTTCATCGTTTCATTTTCATATAAAGATAAAAAAAGGAGGTCCTTTTGCTCTTTATGACATTTTGTTTTTTTTCTTATTTCTTAAATAATAAAAAAATTCATCATCTTCCATCTTCGATACATTCTTCTATGTATTTTGTCTATGTATTTTGTGCTCCCAAAACCACTAAAAAAAAACTCCAAAACAACTTCTGCCGTCACCCGCCGTTCTTCCCGCGCCGTCGCCGCTACACCGCCTGTCGCTACCGCCGCCGCTCCTCTTCGCCGTCGTCATTGCCGCTTTGGGTTGGTAAACCTAACATGAGTTTGGAGTAAGGTGGTGGTGGCTTAGGGTTGAGATAATGATGGTCTAGGTTTGGAGTTGGAACCTTCCTATTCGCAATAAAAACTATTCGCACCCCGCACATTATCATTGCACCACCAACCTAAAAAATAATAAAAAAATGATTTTGGGCCTTTGGGGCCATTTCAAAACTACAACCTTTTTTATTTGTGTACCTTTATATTTTAAGCTTATATCTTGCATGTTTTATTTTTTATTTTATTTTATTGTGTTATGATTATTATTTTTTTATTATTTTAATAAAAATTAAATTGGTATACTAAAACTTTATAAATAAATTTTTGGAATATTATATTTACTAATAATGTTAGATATCAAATGGCCGCACGCGTCATACGATATTTAATATTATTATTCCAAATTTTTGGGATATTATATTTTCTAATGATGTTAGATATCAAATGGCTACACGCGTCATACGATAATTAATATTATTATTCTAAAATTTTTAAATATCAAATGGCCACATGCGTCATACGATATTTAATATAAACTTTAGAAATAAAATTTTGTAATATTATATTTTTTAATAATATTAGATATTAAATGGCCATAGACGTCATATGATATTTAATATTATTATTTTAAATGTTTCTTAAATATCAAATGGTCACACGCGTCACGCGATATTGAATATGAAAATTTGGAAATAAATCATTTTAATATCAAATATAAAAAAATTAATTACAAAAATGTCACAAATAAAAATATTAACCTGACAAACAATCTTATCCAAAGAACTATGTAACCTTGATTCTCCACCCTTGATAGGAGCAAGGTCAAACCTTGTCGGGCCCTTTCCCAAATAAAAAATATTTTTTCTTTGTTTTTATTTGTATTTTTGTCTTTTTTTTCTTTGGAAAAATAAACATTTTACAAAGTCACACTTATTTTACTCCTTTAATTAAAGGTACGAGCGTTGTGGGGGTGCTAATACCTTCCCCACACGTAACCGACTCCCGGATCCGAAATCTGGTTTTCACATACTTGCTTTATCAATTTTTTGGTTTTTCCATAATTTTCGATGATAAACTATGGTGGCGACTCCTCTGTTTTAAAAAAATAATTTTATTTTATTCGCCGTCCCCGTCGTGACCCCGGTTGTGACAATAAATAATAAAAATTTCATGAGGTTTAGGATACCTCATTGAAATATTAAAAATAAATAAAATAAGGGAAATCTCTACATAAATGCAAAGAAATCAAAATTTATAATTAGGATAAAGAACAGTAGTGAACTTGAAAAGAATTAAATAAAGATATTAAATAATTAAAAAGTTGTGAGGCCTAGGAGCACCTCATCTGAAATATTGAAAATAAGTGATAATATGTATATTTTTTTTCCCTTACCTTTGATTGGAAGCTATGTGCAGATCTTAGAGTGTGTTTTTTGTGATTCGAACTTATGACCAGAGGTCATGTATTTATAGTGCCAATTATAATCATTATCTAGTCCCATTTGATTGAAATCTAGTTAGATTCTAATTGTGAAATTTTGATAACATCATGATCAAGTTGACGTGGTCATGCTGATGTGACACAATGAAATAATGAGAAGTGACCCAAGTTTATCTTATCTGAGCATTAAATGTAAACAATGATTTGAGCTTTATCTCTATTAATCTTTATTTATTCTTATTATAACTTAGATAATAAATAAGAGTTATGCAAAACTCAGCTTACTATTGGTCCCTTTGGGTCCTGTCATACGGTTTATTAGTGTGACAACCGAAAGTGATGCGGAAGACACAAGTCAAAGCCAAAAGACTTACTCATGCGACAATCAAGAGTGATGTGGAAGACACATGTCAAAGTCGAAAGGCTCACTAATACGATACCAAGAGGTGATACAGAAGAAGTAAGTCAATAGCTGAAAGCCTTATTGATACAGTGCCGAGGGGTGAAAATCCGATTGATCTAAATATTCACCTTATTGATTATTTTATTATATATATATATATATATATATAATTGGTACAATCAAATTTTGGAACACAAATAATAATATTTTATTCAATTTTTTCATAATGTTACACTAGGTCTTAGAAAACTTCTCATCTGATTTAGGTGATTTGGGACTTCTCTTTGATTGGTTGGATTAAAGTTAACACGGATGGTGTTGCCAGAACCTAACTTAGGGTTGTTGCTTTTGCTTGTATTTTCAGGAGGAGGATGGGAGAGTTTGTTGGTGACTTTTTTTCTTTCTTGGGAGCCCAGTCTTCTTTATTGGGAGTCCAATCTTCTCTTTTTTCTGTATTTACAGGCACTATCTTGACTACTAAACACACTAAAAGAGGCTAGTTATAAACATTTATGATTGAAGAGTGATTTTATCTTATCTTAGTTTGTCAAGCTTTTACCTCAATTCAGTTTGTTCCTTGATTTATTAGAAGAAGATGGAATAAGTGGTTATCTTTTTGTAAAGAGTTTGATTTCAAAGTTTTTCATATATTTAGGAAGGTAACCATTACTCTGATAAACTTGCTTCTTTAGGATTGACCAATAGGTTTGAGTTTTGTTATTAGGTTTTCTTGGTATCATAGTTTACCTTGTACCATTTCTTTGGACTTTTTTTTTATAATAAGTATAAGCTCCTAATGTTTCATCTTGTTTAAGTATTTTTATGGGAAATTGTTTTGGATTTCTTTACATGAGTTTGGTCTAATTCTCCATATTTATTTGTTTGTTCTTTTCTTTTTTATGGTATGTTTCATGTGACGATACATGATTGATGAAATTTGGGGTGTCGGTCTAACTAAAATATCAAATTTCATAATAATGCCTAGCATGAATTTTATTACAAAAAATAAAGTTGTGAAAAAGACTTATTACATTTTACATATTTATATTTTTTATTTAAACCTACTAAGTTGAAATTATTTTTAAAAAGATTATTTTTTTAACTTATATTTTGTGACGCAACTCATTTAAATATGTTTTTTAGAAAAAATAAATTTATTTACATTAATATTTTATTATAAAATTTTATTTGAATTGTAATTTTAAAATTACTTTTTTATGTGAGTTTATATTTGAAGAATTAGTTTAATTAATTTTACTTAAAATTAGAAAGTAAAATTAAAGAATATGTGATGATATCCATGGATATTTTTTCATGAATATCCAACATGTTGTGGAGCAAATTTTTTTTAGACAAAACAAGTATAATCCTTCCGACTTGGTGTCGTCCTTAATCCAAAAATCAAAACAAATTTATTGAAATTTATTCATATATTCTAAAATAAGTTAAGCGGAGAGAAAAAGAAGCTTCAAATTTGAATGTTAAAAATTTTATATTTAAACCTTTTTAACGTGCCTATTTGAATAATGCAACATCATAATGCAATTGATTAATTGCTATAGGGTCTTGGTTACCTAAGTTGCATGGAGGAAGAAAAATTATGAGAAGTGTTTGTGGTTCATTTATAAAAGTTTTTGCTAACTTCGTGGTGATTATTTTTCATGAACATAATTTTAAAATAGTTATAATTTATCGAAGATATTTACTTTCACAAATAATAAAATTGATGTTCACTAAAATTAGGAGAAAGAGACTCAAATTATCTCTAAATTAGTTAGCAAATATGAGGAAAAAGCCAAATTTGAACAAGTTTTCAGCATCCAAATATGGTGGAAGCTCATAGTCACCACACAAAAAAAGGAACAAAGGCTCATGCATGGGCTATAAAAGGATGCCATAGCACCCTTCTTCTCTCATCTCAAGGGGAGCAACATCAATAACCAATAAAATCAGTAATACATTAATCACCATGGCAAGGTCATTTGCTGTTGTTGCTCTCTTTGTATCAGTTGTGTGCTTCTCCTCTGCCTTGGCACGTAAAACACCTGAAAAATTCTTCGTTGAAGGCAAGATTTATTGTGATCCTTGCCAATTCGCATTTGAGTCAAGACTCAGCTTCCCCTTGTCAGGTATATTATCATCTCATGCATTCATATTTACGTGCTACAATTGATCATCATCAAGTTTTACCTGGAGTGGTAACTAGGTTTAAACATGCATGCATGAGCTATAACGTTAAATTAGGGTTTATGGTAAGTATATATTTGAGTGTCTGATACATGTGGGACACGAATGTACGTGTCGGAGACGGGATACGTCACTTAAAAAAGAAGTGTCCGAGGTTCGTGTGACGTTATTAATATTAAGAATGTCTTTCTTTCCACTGTGGTATATATATGAAGAAAAAGTAAGGTGCAGGAAGTGAAGGAGAATAAGAAATGTTTGAACATGTGTTTGTAGGTGTGAATGTGACTTTGCAATGCATCAAGGAGAAGAATGATACAGTGGCATATTTGAAGAAGGACAAAACTGATGCAGATGGCAAGTACAGCATCCCTGTCCGTGGTGATCACGAGGATGAGATCTGTGTGGTGGTTGCAGACCCACCAAATGAGGGACAATGCAGAGAGGCAATGCCAAACAAGTCCGACAGGATCATCCTCACCAAAAACATGGGTGTCGCTTCTCAGGCACGCTATGTCAATCCCCTTGGGTTCATGACACAGACAATTGATTCACAATGCCAAAAAGTTGTTCAGGAACTAGGACTTGACCAACTTGATGATTAAGTGGAAGAGAGAAATGAGCTAAACTCCATCCACAAAAAAATATCATGTCATGTTGTTGGATCATTTTGTCTTGTATCAATTTTAGTTAACCATTATCCATGACGTGTTTTGTCAGCAGACAAATTATTTATCAAATAAATGATATTTGGAGTTTGGTACATGCTGATACAAACTAATAATTCCTCTGTTACATCTCTTTTTCCTTTCTCACAAATATCTGCTTCACAAATATACATAACTTGTTTCAAATTAAATCAAGTTTATTTGTAACTTTTACTTGAAAAACAAGTCCATTAGTTATTGATAATTATATCTCTTAATATGTTAATTTGTTTTTTCTCTTTAAATAATTATAAATGTAAAGATGGTATATGAATCAAATATCATATTTCTTGCCTTCTAACTCAAGATATTTCAATTAATCTTGTTTCCCTTGGTTTAGTTTATCTTTTCTGCCATAATTCCAAACTATTTTATGGATCTTTTTAACCTTGTCTGCCAGTGAGATAAGGTTTGTACCAACTTATATAAATTAGTTTGATTTTGATGTGAGATTTCTAACATATTTTTTTTTAAATGAAACTATTCAACATACTCCTTTTCTACTGAGACTATCCTGTGAGACTATACAATCTGTTCCTGCAGCATTTTCTTGTTGTGGAGGAATTTGAGAATGTCTTCTAGGCCTTCTCTAACATCAGAGATCTTTATTAGCTCTCCTGCAATTTCAGCTGGAGTCACCTGTACATCTCTCAGTAGCCCTTCAATCTGATCAAAGAGTGTGTGCTGAGAAATCCCAAGATAATTGAAGGCCAATTGCTCAAAAGCAGAAAAGTTACAGTATGTCAGATGAATATGCATGTCCATTCGGCCAGGTCGTAACAGAGCAGGATCGAGCTTCTCTTTGTGATTGGTTGTGAAAATAAAAATGCGTTCCTCTCCACAGCATGACCATAGACCATCTAAAACATTCAACAGTCCTGAAAGTGTCACCTGTTGAGAATTGATAAACACTGACATTAGTCCTGGCAGCTAATTTAACTTCATTTTTTTAATGTAAACATTAGATAAACAAAGTAACATGCAATTGCAAGCATATAGATATTGTTAACATGGATACAGATAGATGCACACATTCATGTTCCTATTGGTTATCATGTTATAAATCTTTGGGGCTGTGTAATGAAAATTGAGACTAAGCTTTTGAAATGAATGATATTTAAATAGAAATACAAACCTTATTATTATTATCTCCATTCTTAACTGCTTCTCCATCTTCTTCTCGGTTCTGCAGCTTTATACTGCAATCAATGTCCTCTATCACAAGCATGGAACGGTTAGGCATGGCTAGGATCAGTTTTTTTAATTCATTATTGTTGTAGACAGTGGTGAGATCCAAGTCATAGATATCATAGTTCAGATAAGAGGAGATGGAAGCAATAAGGCTAGACTTGCCAGTGCCAGGAGGGCCATACAAGAGGTAACCACGTTTCCAAGCTTTCCCAGTTCTTTTATAGAACTCTTTCCCTCTCACAAACTTGTCCAAATCTTTCACTATTTCCCTCTTAAGTTCTGCATCAATTGCAAGAGTCTTGAAAGTCATGGGGTGACCAAGTTTGACACCAGGAACTTTCCACTCATCTCTATAATCAACCGTGTGAAGCTTCACTGCCTCATTTTCTTCTTTGATGGCCTTGGCTCTCTCCAACAAGTATGGAAAATATGAACTGAATATCTTCTCCTTGTGTTTCTTTGGAAAACTTAGCTCATAGTACCTTATTTCTGGCCTTGAAGAGGAATTCATATCACGATGCTTATTTCGGATTGACTCATCTTGTTTACATATGTATTTCCACCTTATTTGAACTCCTTGAAACTCATCATCCACTTCTTCATCTCTATCCACACCAAATGATAGATTTTTATCATTCTCGGATTTGCTTGCTTTGACTCTTTGAGCTGAGAGGGTGGCTTTGGTGGTAAGATAGGCCTCTGCAGCCTCAAACACTTGGTTTCTGGACATGCCTTCAAATTCTTCAATGACAACAGTGAATCGGGTGGAGAACTTGCGAGATAGATTGTGAAGTCCTGAGTGAAAAAAGTTCAAGACTTCATGAGGAAGGAACTCGTTGGTAATACTTCTGATCAGCATAGCTGAAGCTGCAAGGGAGGCCACAGCAGATAAAAGGGACTTGCTATTGGACATGCTTTTGGTTAATGGAAAATAAGGTAGCACAAAAGATACACAAATTGTTCAACACTTCAACTCAAATATCGACTTTTTTAAACCAAACAAAATCAATTCCTCAACGTGGAACAAAACTATGAATCCAACCAGGCATCAGAACTCTTTGTTTATGAGATGATCTCAATATGCATATCAAAGAATTGGAATGTCCCCTTTATATAGTAGTGCAAAACAAGACTCATATTGAAAGTGGACCTTGCCGTGTTTACCACTCATATTGACTTTCTTCTCATTTTGAAGATTTCCAAGTACTTTCACTCCATAGTCACATGTTGCAATTTAGAAACTTTCCAAGTAAAGGGTAATAAAGTGTATATATATTCATGTTCATGAAAAATGATGCAGAAGAACTGATAAATGTAACCAATACGTAATATTGATATCCGATCTGCATATTTTTGAATTAACTTTTTTATGATAAACTAAAATAGTTTTTTGTGAGGTGTTAAGAAGTTTAAAGAAAAATCAGTATATTTGGAACATTCCTGTTACTACGAAGGTTGGTGAGATCTACATATGTTACGTGGACGACTTGTTGAAAATGATGTTGTACTGTTAGCAGCAAAACTTTTGAGATTCATTGGTTGATGCTGATGCAGCATTTTGGAACATTGAGAGAGGAGGAAGCTGCGGAGAAACACTGGAAATTATGCTTTTAGAACCTCCCAGTGGATTAGTATGAGAAACTTAACACGGTAGATTTGTCTTTTATGGTGACTTCTTTATTTTTTGGCACACAACAAAATATTCTTGAGATTGTGATTTTTCATACAAATTTGGTATATTTTACCACCTGAGTTCTTTACCTTTTTTTTTTTTATTGATCAAAAGGAATTTGATTGTAGTTGCTCGTATAAACAGCGATTCTCGTATAGAAACTCTAACTCGTTATCTTAAGTTGAGTTTAGACAAAGAATTTAGAAACTTTAAGGATTTTGACATTTTATTTTTAAATATGTCGTTTATATAATCAATTATTATTTTTAAATATAAAATTGTTGATTTCTATAGACAAATTTATTTTCTACAAAATGTAATTTTTTTAAAATATATTGTTAAAATTTGAAATTTTAAGATTAAACTTTATGAAAAAAACATTAGCTATTTTTAAAATATTTGACAAGTTAAAAATAAGTCTTAAGAAGGGTCTAAAATTAAAAAACTAAATTTAAATATGAATCTTGACAATAAAATATTATATTTCAAGTTTCTTTTGGGTCTTAATAGTAAACTACGAAACTAACTTTTTTATATTTAAAAAATTGAAATACAAATAAAAAAATTATAAAAAGTGCATTCTAATATAACTAATTTAAGAGTAACGCGATATAATAAACCTTGTTTAAACCCTAAAATAAAATCCTTGCGATTAACATTTGTATTGTAAACGCTCTAGAAGAAATGTGAAAATTTTCAAACTTTTATATTTTTTTACAAAATTTGAAATTTTACAATTTTAAATAATCAAAGTTACTTAAAAAAATTAATTCTAATTTCTTATCTGATAACAAATTTCACCCCAACATTTTAAATTCTCTAAAGAAATACTTAAAAAGTTCCTCATCAAACACAGTTATTTTATTTTATGAATTATAACATTAATTTTTTACCTTAAAAAATTTTAATTTAAGGTATTAACTTATTTTTTTTTCACTTTTCATTGCCATTTTGTGTCTAAAATGACTAAAGTGAATAATGTTTTGCAAAGAAAAAAAAGGCTAAATACAGATATTATAAAGTTATAAAGTTTCAAATTATAATCTTTAATTCACATTACACATTAGGTACCTATGAATAATCGAAATATGACCCCAATAATAAGCCTATTTCTACTATCATTTCAAAATTTAGTCTTTGATACCTATTATAACTCATTATAATGGTGGTTGTGTAGGGTAATAGAAGTACTAGGGTGATTATGAAGTGAGTTAACTCTGACATGGATTAAATAGAAACCTTTCAAGTCCCATCACAATCCAACACTTGTAAAATACGGGAAATGTGTCCCATGCACATATGAGATCCTTTTCCCTACTATTAATTTATTGGTGTTCATAAGTTTTCTTCTAGGAAATTCCTTTCAACCATCTTAAATACCATAATTTTTCATCACACAATAAAATGACTATAAACCTTCAATTATGTTATTAATATATGTTGTTTTATCAATATGATATTTCATAGGGAGTATGTGAACTCTTGAAAATCTCTCTCATAATCAACCACATTCTTATTTGATGCTAATTAAGGAATACCTTATTTAAATAAACAAATCAACATAATAGTCAAGAATCAACACAGAAAAATAAGATATTTTCCTATTTAAAAACTTAACTATAATTTGAAGAAGAATAATAAATTATATACAAGAACTCTAATTAAAAGAAATAAGAAAAATACTGAAAAATCTAGTTTAAGGGTTCTTCTAGGCCCTTAACTATAACAATGTCAAACTCACATATTGTAATCGACTTTGTGAAATGTTGGTTAATGGATTATTATTGAACTAGTAAGTCACAAGTTAGAGCATAGTAACTAATATATATTAGACTTATAAATTTATAATAATTTGTATATAACTTATATTACAATAAATATAATAAGAAAATACATTGGTTAAGTTTTTTTAAAAACCTAAGCCATGCAAACATTGATTTGTTGAAGTTATATTGATGAAGTATGAGAAAAGTTGAAGAAGCTAAGATTGAGTGCCAAAGTTGATTTTCAAGTGGTGATGGACCACTTTAATAATTTCTTCCTGCCCCCTTTAATAAATTTTTTAGACCTTAACTATAGTCAAACTCTCAATGAAAATACCACTTATTAAGATTTAAATAAAAAGATATGTCAACCCAATAAATTAGTTCATTGAGTTAGAAAACTTTTGAGATCAAATTTCTTACAAAACACTGAGTTATCTGCATTTGCAACTCAATAATCAGATCAGCTAATAATCTGATTTTGGTTCAAGGAATTGGACTCGCCAATCCAATCCAAATTTTATGATATTGCCTTGATCAGTTTGATAAAGTTCAATATTATGGCGGACCCATATTAACCATAATACACACAAATAGTGGAGTTATCCATTGCAAACCAATGATATTTTTGTCACAGACACATGAACAAAACTACCCAACAATAACATAGAAATGAGGCAGATGATTCAAATAGTCACTCTAAATTAAAAATGACTCAATGTAAACGAGGTGCAATGCACCATTCAAATAGAGGCTTCACTACAGAGAGAAAATATGCTTATAAGAAAAATTAATGCATCAAATCTTATAGTTATGATAGACTGAAGGGTTAGCGGCCTAACTCATCTTCTCCTTGACCATTCCTTGCTGTGTCATCCATCTTTTGGTCCTCTGAAATGGGAAATTAGATCCTTAATCAGTTAAGCCAAAGAACATTTACATGCATATTAAGTTAAACCAAACTCAAAAGATTAAGCTACCATCAAAGAATTGACATTGGAACTGGCCTCTAAAGTGAGCAAGGATAAAGTAAGTAACCTTAGTCATTAGCATGAAAATCAACATATCCATCATTTGTTATTTGTGTGCATGTAATATCAGCAGTTAACTTTTTTTTATCAACCACTAACTTATTTTACTTTACAAGATGACTAGTTCACTTTAAAGAAGCAGGATCCTATAGGAACTTTAACTAGAAACTAAGATATTTGGGTTGGTCAATTTCCTTTTATTTGATCCAACAACTACACATAAGGAAGGACTGAATCTTGGCACAAGAGATAATGAAAATTGAAGGAAAGATGTTTACATGTGGAGGAACAGGCATACAAGTCAATACATCAGCTATTGTTGGTAAGATCCTATGAATCTTAAAGAAACACAAATTGCATTATGTGATCTCTATATCTTACCACCCTCTTCAGGGATATCAGAAGTCCATAAGGTAAGGTTATCCCTCAACAGCTGCAAGATCAAGGTGCCATCCTTGTAAGATTCCTCATTCAGGGAATCTAGCTCTGAGACAGCATCATCAAAGGCTTGCTTAGCAAGATGGCAGGCCCTGCAAATAAGTTAAATAAAGTAAGGATATAGCCCTGCCCTTTGTGTAATTAGCACAATTATTTCTGCATACCTTTCAGGTGAATTCATTATCTCATAATAAAACACTGAGAAATTTAGAGCCAGACCCAAACGAATAGGATGTGTAGGTTGTAATTCACTCTCAGCAGTGGTAGCAGCTATCTGTAAATAATCATGACTCAACAGTTTTAGTCTAAGCTGGAAATTTAAGGTTTTCTCAATGGATGGCACACATAACAAAAGTACAAAAATATTGAAGAATAGCAAATGAAACAGTAGGAAAGCAGCATAACATGACAAACCGCTGCAAACTCTGATGACATATTATTGGTCATAAGCAACAGTCATCTCCTCTCCATACTTAAAAAGCAAGAAAAGCAAATCCTTAATCAGAAAACAAAAGGTGACACAATACAGAACTGAGCCATCTATGGTATCCCTCTAATCATGCTGCCATTTTCCATGAAACCGAGATCATAATACTCACCATGCCACAGGATAAGGCTCTAAATCGAGCTTGTAAACTGTACAAGTAAGGGTCTATCTGTATCCACCCTTAATTTAATTCAAATTACATCATGATTTTAACCAACTAAATCTCAAGGATGAATAATATTCCCTTGAGAACTTTACAGACAAATAAACCTTAGAACAGCTTTTCCTACCACAGGAAGCTTGATAAATGGAGCTTACACAAGTTCCAATCAATACAGGTCTCACCAAATGAACCCTAAAAGGATGAAACAGTTTAAAACTTTTAACTTCCAGTCCTCAAATAATGAACATATATTTTAAACTGTGCACTGAATATAAGCAAGTTAACCAGTAGGCAACTGTGTATACTAAAACTTTAGAAGTGCACCAGCAACAGTATACTAACTCAACTCTACCCACATGTTACCCAAATTGAACAAGGTAAAATTGTTACTAGGATAAAAAATATTAAATTTGGCAAGGGGATTGTCTCCCAGTGGAAAGGGATATGTGATATTGACCTATGAATTACTGCTCTACCATTCACAAATCCTCTCAAATACATGTATTTTTCCATCCTAACTTTGTTCATGAACTTTATGAGTAATGTCACATTGGAAAGCTCAATTTTTTAAAACTGTCAATTCCTGTTTGTTGTACTATGCTTATTCCTATTCCAAAATACAAGATATTAGGATTCCAAGTGTGAGTTTGGTCCCACATGAGTAAGAATAAGCCTGAAAAATAGTAAATAAGAAAGAAGAAAGAAGACCCATTGTTCAACCTTCTATAGTATGTCGGATCCCCATTCAAAGGATTAAGAAAATCATAATAGATTAACAAATGACTAAGTTACTACAAAGACATCTTCTAACTGAATGGAAGCACAAGATTGTTAAGCATCCAAGGAAAGATGTTGCACTTCATAGAGCATAGAAGTTCTTGCTTAGCTAACCTTGCCCTCATAAAGCATATAAATATATATAAATCACCCAAAATAATTAGCATAAAACCCAATGAAATTCCCAGAGAGGCAAGAACCAAGCATTAATCAATGGCTCAACATAACTTCTAATATAGTAATCTAGTAATGTACAGTACAGAAACGGACTAACTCATGAAACAATTTATTAACATAAGACCTAAATTTACGGCACAAAGATGTTCAGTTAAACTTCGTAAGCCCTAGGTAAAAAAGTTATTCCTAAGCAACAGCATCTAATGGGCCAGAGTTTGGACGAAAAGTGAAAACATCTTTACCTAACCTACCAACACCAAGTTATGAAAAGATGACAATGATCCTGTTATATTCATAGCAGATGTTGTCTTCCAAATAATAAATATCAGCTACATTTTCTGTTAACATTGAAAGCACTATGTAGCAACTTTCACCTCAACCTTGTCAGTAGTAGCAGTCTGGCATACACATAATATATATATATATATATATATATATATATATATATATATATATATATATATATATAAGGCAAACTCATTTACAGAGGTAATCCTTGTTACCTCCAGCAAATACCTGATATGCTTTAAGCGACTGATCTGCTACCTCCTTCTTTTCATTACCAGCTTTGAATTCTGCCAAGTAACGGTAATAGTCTCCTTTCCTGCATCCAATTTAAAACTCAAAGAATGGCTTAATACACCTTCAAAAAAACACTTAAGAATCCACAAAGAAGAAGACCACAAAGCATACATCTTATAGTAAAACACTGTGGACTCCGCAATATTAGTGGATGGAATAAGATGCTCATCTAAAATTATCATAATGTCACTGCAAATGTTAGACAGCTCCAACTCCACCTTGTGCCTGTAATCCCTGATGCGCTTAACATTCAACTCATTCCCTTTTGATTCCTCTTTCTGCTCTATCGATGACAAGATCCTCCATGAAGCTCTCCGTGACCCCACCACATTTTTGTATCCAACAGAGAACAAGTTCCTCTCTTCCACACTCAGCTCAACGTCCAACTTCGCCACCTTCTTCATCGCATCCACCATTTCTGCACACCACACCACTCCATCACTCAACACTCTTGAATCAAATTCCACAACAGTAATAAATAAACACTGAGTTTAATTTTCACACTCTCATCCACACAGAAATCATGGAAGGTATGACTTTAAAAAAGTTATTATACTTCACCACTCAAATCTCCGGAATCAAATTCCAAAACACATAAAATAAATAGAGGTTAATTTTCACCCTCTTCTCACTCAGAATAATGTTATTAAAAAAAAAAAAAAAAAAAAAAAAAAAA
>Ga0209700_107592_pt1 | contig 15052 bp, 10 predicted proteins | sample SiratroredBW_FD_187528 | JGI IMG/M metagenome (GOLD analysis project Ga0209700, IMG submission 187528) | Root nodule microbial communities of legume samples collected from California, USA - Siratro red BW (SPAdes) (version 2) | ecosystem: Host-associated > Plants > Roots > Nodule | place: USA...
TAAAAATTAAAAAAGAAAAGAAAAAAAAAAAAAAAAAAAACAAACGTGCACCAAAATCCCCAATAAAAAAGATGGCACCAATGCTCTCTATTCTACATGAGAGTCATAAGATAACTGCCAAGTATACAATTTTAACACTTAACGTCATTTGAATAGACCATGTTTTGCTTCCAGACTTCTTTACCTCAGTTGCTAAGCGCATTTATTTCGCATGTTGCAGATTTGTAATAAGTTTTGAAAGTTTCAAAAAATTACATTATCAAATTTGCGTAAAAATTGGCTTGGCAAATATTTTCAATTAGTTAAGCGAAAATTTTTGACTAAGCAAATGTAAGGGATTAAAAATCTTATTATACAATTGCTCAACGAATATTATGGATTACCACTAATTTTTTAAAACTTGAAAAATCTAATAATTCGCTTAACAAAATCAAATTATCTCAACAACTATTTACAATTAGCTGAGCGAAATACTTTGGGTCAAGTCCTGTACCCCATCACTCTCAAAAAAAATCCTAAAAGTATATTCTAAAAATTTACATTCCGAAAAATGCTTTCCAAATACAAATTTTATATTTTAAGAAAATACTTTTCAAAAATATATTTACAATATAAAATTTTCTTTTTAGAAAATTTTTTCTGAAATATATTTTTGGAAAGTATTTTCTAAAATGTAAATTTATATTCTGGAATTCTTTTTTCAGAAATTAATGTAAGGATATTTATGTACTTTCATCCATGATGCAGTGAGAATTGATGGGGTGCACAGGAAGTTTTTTCCTCAAACTTTTCTTTCTAACAACATTTAATTTTGGGCCCGGCTTCTGAAGTTCGAAAGCCCATAAAATAGAACGACGCAGAGAAATTTACGAAACTAACTCCAATCCAACGGCGCAAGTAAACCCTAAACAGTTTTCTTCCATTATAAATAGCGTCTCACCTCATTCCGTAAGCCTCGCCGATTGATATAGCACCGTCGCAGCCGCAGGGTTAGCCTCGTTTCGTCTACTTTTCTTTCTTAGGGTTTTCAATTTCTTAGGTTGCGTATTAACATGTCTATCGATTCCTTTGATAATTTGTGAATGTTATTGTGATGTGTGCGATCTTAAGGTGGATCTTAAGGTGAATCCTTAAGGTGAATCCGTGCACAATAAGCCGATGCTCTGGATTAAAATAATGAAGGCAGCATGGTTGTGTGCACGGAAATTGATCTTTTAGGTCAATATGTCTGCTCTCCTTGATGAACACCATGATTGGAGGGCCTGGTTGCGACCTACATTTTTTCTATTTTTCTTCAAATTTTTTAATTGCTGTTTTCAAATTTAGTGTCTTAATGGATTTCTCTTAACATGGATGAATTGATAAGTGTCCTACAAGGTAGGTTACTGAACCATTTTCTGGGTTTTTGGGTTTGGGTAATTCTAGTGTTTTTTAATTTAAATTTTAACTCTGTCCATAAGCCATCCATTGTTCTTCGTTTTTTATGTTTAAAATATCCATAAGCCATCCATTGTTCCCGTTTTTTATGTTTAAAATATATCAAATTTATACATTATAGCTAGCTAACAAACAGTAGCTATGTAACAAACAGTGGTGATGCTTAAAAATAATGAAATTATAAAAGGAAATCTAATTAAGAAAATAAAACAATTACGAGAAATAGAGTAGAGTTTTAACTTTTTATATATAGCATACTGAAACATTACAAAATGTAAATTTAATTGGAAAAAATGAAAAACTATAATGAAAATTATTAAGAAATTTAATTAATTCATCAAATTATTAATCTTTCATATTTTATTTTTTTAATTATTAATAGATTAACTAAATTTAATAATAATTGAAAAGGATAAAAAAATGATTAAGAACTTTGATGATAGCTTTTGCTTCCTATACCCATTATTATTAACTAAACATCCATATTATCAGACAAGACTAAAATATAAGATAAAATGTGGAAAAAAAGTTGAATTTGGAACAAAAAGGTGGTTTTAGAAAGCTATTTCTAGAATGCATTTTATATATGTTCTAGAAATTATGTGCTATTTCTGAGAAAATTATTTTGGAATAGTGTGTTTTGAAAGTTGTTTTTTGGAAATCTTATTTCAAAAATAATGTTTTGAAAATTGTAAGAAATTTGTTCTAAAAATTTTCTGAAAATATCTGCAAGTCACTTTTATAAAAGATAAACAGAAATTGATCTCAACCCGTAACAAAATTAATTATTTAACCTAATGTGAATGTCCATTATATCTCCACGTATATAAGCATTATATATGGAGAGAGAAATTAAATAGTTCTAAATATAGAAAGTTTTGAAGAAAAAGGTAAAGAAAATAGAGTTACTATGTTACTTGGATTCAGACAATCAAATGTACAACCTAAGCTAAAATGTCAGAAGTTACCATAGCAATATCCAAATAACCAAAAAAAAAGGTTAGGGAGTAAGGACACAAGAAGATATAACACTAGTTTTAATTAAAAAAAAATCTCATTAAGTGTTTAACTTATCTAATTCGAAGAAGCACAGTTCAACTGTAACCTTTATTACAAAATCTTCTCAAAGCCATCGTTGGACATCTTCTCACCATGATAATAAAAAGCAGTGTTGACCAAAAGAATAAGGAGATTGACCACTGGGGTGTGATGTGCTAAGCCTAACATGACCTTGGCTTTGCGACAATGGTAGAGTGTTTGAGTATGTGCAGACTAAACTGGCCCCCTTTCTCAGTGGTATCAAGCTTGTCTTGTCCTGGGGGAGGCAAGAGCTCAAAATTTTGGACCAAACGCCCCAAAGTGATGCCAAGAATGGGCAATGCAAGGATAATTCCAGGGCAGCTCCTCCTCCCAACACCAAAGGGAAGGTACCTGAAGTCATTGCCATTGGCCTCTACTTTCGACTCTTCCTCCAAGAACCTCTCAGGCCTGAACTCCTCGGGGTTCTTCCAGTGAGCAGGGTTGTTCGCAAGCCACCATGCATTCACCAAGATCTTGCTCTCTGCAGGGATGTCATAGCCTCCAAGCTTAGCATCATGGAGGTTCATGTGTGGGACAAGGAGTGGAATTGCCATTCTGAGCCGAAGTGTTTCCTTTATCACTGCCTGAAGGTAAGGGAGCTTGTGAGTGTCTGGCTCTGTCACTTGGTGCCCTGGTCCTAGAACTCTGTCAATCTCCTCCCGGACCTTGTTTTGGATCTCTGGGTGGTTCACAAGCTCAGCAATGGCCCATTCAATTGACCACAGAGTTGTCTCAATTGCTGCTCCAAATTCAACATTAATGATATCATTAGTTAAACATTAGTATTTCTTCTGAGCACAAAAGAAAAGAAAAAGAATAGGTAATTACCGGCAACGTTAATGTTCTCAACAATGTAAAGAACATTATCCTCGCTAATCTCTCCTTTTTTCTGAGCATCCAAAATGTGATCGATGGCGCATTTAAGTCCTCCATTGTCTCTTCTCTTGCTACTTTCAAGATTCCTGCATTCCCATACCATTTCGTCAAATCAAACAAAACAACACCCCCAAAAGTCAAAACTCATGAAACCCTTTCTACAACTGCACAAATTCTATTACTGTTTTTTCACTGACATCAGTTTTATCATCATCTCCATTTGCAAATTTGTTTTTTTCTAATAGGATCCTATACCATGCTAATTAAATAATCTTAGTCCTAGTCCAACATCTGATATAAAATATAACATTTTAAAACATATTGACATGTAAATTACCATATAATATATATGTATATGACAATATAATATAGTGTCAATAGAAGTCCTAGTAATGGAAAGTAAAAAATTAAAAGAAGCCACTTACTTTCGTTCTTCAAGGAAATAGTCCTTGAAGAGTTTGAACCTGGTGTCCTTAACCTGCTTGCAAATCTTCAAGTACCCACGCAAAAATGGCCGCAAAACGGGGATAAAATCACCGTAGTTGTACTCAAAGCTCTGCGCCAAACGACTCCTCTCACCGTTCAAAACCCTAAGCTTCTGAAACAACGGATCCTCCTCGTTCTCGAACCTTCTATCGAACATGATCCTATACATGATATTATACATCATGAGTTGCAGTCTCCGCCGCAGAACGATCCCTCCGGAGGCGGCGTCGGGGCTGCACCGTACGTCCTCCACCACACGCGCCGCCTCGTCCTCCCACCCCGCGCGGTACTGCTGCACGACCTTGTTGGTGAAGAACGGGACCGTCATGATGCGGCGCATCTTGCGCCAGTGCTCACCGTACACGGTGAACACCATGTCCTGGCCTTCGCCGGTGAAGATGTCGAAGACGACGTTGCGCGTGCGCGAGCCGAACTCCACGCCCTGCGTGTGGAGAACCTCCTTCGCGAGTTCCGGCGAAGAGACCACCACCAAATTCCGCTGCCCCATGCGGAGGAGAAATATGTCGCCGAAGCGACGCGCAATGTCGGCGAGGTTAAGGTGGTTCAGGTCATCACCGACCTGAAGCCAATTACCAAATATCGGCACAGAAAACGGCCCCGGCGGAAGCCTGAACCGCTTCCCGCGAAGCTTTGCGGCGGTCACTGCAATCACCGCCGCAAAGAACAGTGCAGTAAGAACTTTTTCTAGGAAGAGAAGATCCATTTTCAATGTTCTTACTCCAAAACACTTAAAGTAATCTTGGTGAAAGATAATTTTAATCAAAACAAATTATATGAAATAAAATGATTTATATAATCTTATCCAAAACATGAACACAATTGAAGAATTGTGTAAGAAATGGTTGGGGAATGAAGTGAGGGTGTGGAAATTTATATAGCAATGGGAGTGTAATGAAGTTGTTAGAGTTGGTGCAACTGTAACATGTGTGAGGTAATGGAGTGAAAGAAGTCAATAACGGCGTCAAATTTGACTGTTATGAAGAATGAAAATGAAGGTGCCTCTTCTCGTGGCGTGCCGTGACGTGCTGTTGGGGTAGGTGAGACGAGGTTGGTGAGGGAAATTGATTTTTAGAAAAAAAAAATTAATTATTTTATTTAGTTTAGAGACAAGATTCCTTTCATAAAACTTGATATCAGAAAGTACATTTTATCAGTATTTGATTAAAAATGTTTGAATTGATATATTCTGTATATTAAACTCTTGAAGTGTCACATGCTTTCAATATTGGAAGGTCATACTTTGACCAACTATGATGAAACCAGTCAAACATTTGAAAGTGATGCACTTGCAAAAAGTTAAACATGAGCTATAAATAATAGGTTTAATAGTTAATGTAGTATTTATATTTCTGTAATTTTTTTGTAGTTTTTATATTTAGAAATATTTATTTTAATCCATAGATGAATAAATTAAGATTTGTTTTAGTTTTCTACAATGATTTAAGATCTATGTTTGTTGTATCGCAAAAAGCAAATAAACTGACGTAGGCACTAATCTTTGTTGCGTTTTATGTTTTAGGCTTTATATTTGAATATTTTTTGTTTTAATTCATATGTTTAAATAGTTTTTATGTTTTAGTTCTTATATTTTAAATTCATTTATTTAAATCTTTATACAAGTAATTTTTTAATTTTGATTTTTATCTGTAATTTTCTCTTCTATGTTTTCTTATTCTCTTTTCCTCACCAACATTTCTTTTTTTTTTTATTTACGATCTTAAATGTCTTACCTCGATTAGTTTCTATGATTCTTAATTAGAGAGTTTGGTGTCTTGAGTTCTTCCTATATCACATCTAACACTTTGTCATTGGTTGAAATTTAAAGTATGTCGTAATATATTTAAATCTCATATCAAACACTTTTTTTTTTCAATTTTTAATCAGAATTGTGTGAACATGTTAGTGGCACATCATTTTTTATTAATGTCAGGAATAATTAAATGAATTCTACCTCGTCTACACTATTAGAAATTTAATAATAAATTACGCATTGACCTAAGTTTCATTAATTTTAAAACTATTCAATTTTAAAAAGACTGCTACAATTAAATTCTTGATTTACTACAAAAATTTGTATATAAATCTAGCATATTTGTATATAAATTTAACATTACATGTAGATTTATTATATACCAATTTTATATATGGACTCGTTATATACAGAATTATTATTTACAAATTCAAATTTAGATGTAATTACTTACAAATTTTATATATATATTCATTTAGTAAATTATTTGAATCACTCTGTCATATTATTTATTTGTACAAAAATCATAACACAGGTTTGTTTGTACATAAAAATAATGTAAAAACAATTTAGTTTTAAATTGGTATGTTGTAAGTTTTAGTTCAATTAAGTGTAATTTTATATTAGAATCCTTGTGTCTCCTTTTAAATTATATGATATAGAGTACAATTATTAATTATTCTTATAGTGATGTTGAATGTTTCCCTCACAAATGAAGTGAGAGGAAATTTATGTAACAATTTTGTCTATTATAAGAGTTTGATTACTCATAATCATATTAAACACTTAAATAACAAGTTATATACATAAATAATGAATATGATATTTAGATGACAAAATAATTGTAATAATTCATAATTTTCTTATCTTAGACGAAATAACAATAATATTTTATTTTTATTAGTTTAATTGTATATTTTAAAGTATTTAAATATCTATTTTATATTTTGATTAATTTTATTACCGAGATAAATGTATATATTTATATTATTGTTTTAATTTAATTAATTAATCTAATTTATATGTGGTGAATTTTGTTATATTGGACTTATATAGATAGGTGAATATAAATGATAAATGACTTTTGAAATATATGGTATATTAAAAATAAATTATAAATGACATGAGATATTCATATTTCACTAATATGAAACTTACACGTGAATGATGGTATCTCAGTTGAGAAATAATAAAAAAAAAAAAACCTCATTATTCCTCATTATGTAACTGTTAAAAGTTATTATAATTTGTGTGAACGAGGAGTGGATGGATTATACTTTTGGCATTAAGTAAACTTGGAATATTAAGTGAAAATAAATAATAAAATGATTTTTAATCATACATCATAAATTATAATTTAATGGCGGCTCAACTAAAGTAAATAAAAAAATGTTCTCTTTTTTAAATTAATAAAATAATTAAAATTATGATATTTTTATCTAAAATTTATATGAATTTCAATTATTCCTTTTTTCAAAGTTTTGAATAAAGTTTATATATCTGGTTGACATATTTATATATTTTTATATAAAATTAAAAATTATTATATATATATATATAATTGAATATGATTTATAAGTATATAAAATAAGACTAAATTAAAAAGATAAAATTTGATTGTCAAAATAATAAACTTGATTGTAATATATTGTCTTAAAGTTTTAAGTCTCCTACTATCTTTCGATATTGTCCTTTTGTAAGTTTTTAAATTTAATTTAATTTATAAATTCTAGATTTATAATGTTATTCCCTTAATTTGCACAAATTATTTTAAAATTAGTTAAACAATAATAAAAATAAAAAAAAAATGTGAGATCAATTCATCGATGATGTGATATTATTTTTACTTAGATATCAATGCACACAAAAAGAAAGGAGAAAAAGTTAACACAAACTCTGATTTTTCAATGTATTCTTTAAGTCTCCAAATAAAGACATGTAAAACAAATTTTGAATTGAAAAATAGTCTGATGACAATAAAAAGTTCAAATTGTAACAATATTATGAAATAATCAATGTTAGAGTCAAAGAAAATGTTGGAGATAAGTGAAGAAGAAATCAATTAAATGAAGGAGATAAGTAGAATAGTTAAAGAATGAAAGAATACACAAAGGAAGGAAAATAGACAAGTGGAAGAGTGTTAAATAAAAATAACATATAAAGAAATTATATTAATATGATAGAATAGTAAAAACAAATGGAAAGAAAATTAGAAACTTTTAATATGTAGGATTTCTTTAATGTTTTATTTTTAAAAATATATTTAATTTATTATAAGAAAGTTCAAAAAATATTACTCATTAAATAATATTTATAATACTAATATAAATTTAAATTCATTAAAAGATTTTTTTTAAATTACTTTTAATTTATTATAACAAAGTTCCAAAAATATTTTCATTAAATAATATTTACAATACTAATATAAATTTAAAATCATTAAAAAATATTTATAATACCTATGTAAACTTAAAATTAGTTAAGATATTTTAAATTTTTAATTATTTTTTTAAGTGTAATTTTAGAATTAAATATTTTTTATTTTATAATAATATATTAGTATTAAATTTTTTTGAGTCTTTTCAGAAATTTTAATCTTAGATCTTGAGTCACTCTTATTAGAATTGTAAAATATTATGTGATATCTAAATATATTTATAATTTAAATTACATAGTTTATTATTTTTTACATATATTTTGTGTATGAGTGTGACGATGATATGAATATTCCATGTTAAAGCTACAATATCTAAAATCTAGATGAGCTAATTAAAATTATTTTTCTTATTTGTAAAACTGACTTGATTGAATATTTTATGTTTCTTTATTTTATATTTAATTGTTAATGCATTTTTATATTTTTATAATATTTTATATTAAATAGATTAAGTATGTCTATATATATATAATTATGGAAACTTTAAACTTTATAAAATAAAAGTATTTTAAATTATATTTATAAATCCATAACTTTGTAACTATTATTGTTTATGAAATATATTTTTTTTTACTTTTCTTTTCGTTTAAGGTTAATTATATTTTAATCTCTCAAATCTAAAGTGATTATGGGTTTAGTCTCTCGATATTTGAAAAAAGTTTAGTTTAATCCTTCAAATTTGAGAACACATTATTTTAATACCTAAACAATTTATTTGAGGATTAAAACGAGTTTTTTAAATTTGTTATTAACCTTCCAAGATGATTGTAAAGACTAAAACCATATTCTACTAAATTTGAATGACTATGGTGAACTTCTTTTTTAAATTTAAGGGACTAAAATTGATTTAATCCACATTTCAAAAATTAAAAACATAATTAAATCTTACTCCGATTAAATTTAATGTATATCAATAAAAAATAAATAAATAATTGAAGATAAACACTAATAAAAAATATATTTTACGATTGAAATTGAATTTATTTTTATTTGAAATAAATAACATTTATTACAGGTGGAATTTTCTTTTAAGTAGTAATTAACTTTTTTAAGGATTTTGTTCGCTGTGTTTATTATGCTTGTGACAATGTGTTTGATTATTTATTTTGCTAGTGTTTAAGAAAATTGTTTAACAATTTTAAAATAAATTTTGAATTTATTATTTTTAGTAAAGTATGACACTTATGTATGTATACTAAAAATTCCATTTGAAGAACAATTTACAAAAGAAAATTGCTTCTACATGTGATTGAGATTGTTATGTCATATTTACATGTAGAATTGAAATATGCATTCATGATTATTTTTTAGGTATAAAGATGTATTAAAGTGATGGAAAAGAAAATTGCTACATGTTTTTGCTTTAGTTACTTTTAAGCAAAGTTGTCATTCATTTTTTTTAACTCTAATCAAATTTTATTCTTTTGTTATTCATAACATTGTGATAAGTCACATGTCTCATGCTTAGCTGAATTTGTTAAGTTTAAGTAAATGATAAAATATGAAGAAAACTCCTGACCTACATAGTTGTTACAAGTTTGTTATGATTGATTGAAGTGTTATTTATATTAGTTATAAAAAGTTAGTCATGAATTCATGTAAATTTTATGTGTTTACTTTAATGAAAAAAGTTATTGATATACATTTAAATGTATCATTTATTAGTAGCGAATGTTTTAAAATGAAAATAATTTGTTAGACTTGTTGATCTTCAAGATAATGACAATGGTGATGTCAAAGACCATTGTGAATAATAAAAAAATAGAAAAATTATCTTAAATTAAATATAATTGCAAATGGAATCACGTTTAAGTAAAAATAGATGAAAAAAAATATATCAAACATACAAGTGGAAAAAGTGGGAGGTAGGAGATGGAAGAGAATTTTTTTTTTTTAAGAATTAATCATGGTATCATGATCTTTATGGAATTTTATATTCGTTAAACATTATATAACCTTCACATTGGATAGTTGCAATTGAAGATACATAATCAATTAAAAAAACACATGACCTTACATTTTTAAGTTTTTTTAATAAGATTGATCATTCAACAGTGAGATACATAAAATAAAAATAAATTAATAAATTTCGACTCATTTACTGTGTAACCATAAAAAATATAACAAAAAATATTAGTTTTAAATGGATGGTATCATGACTTTTATGAAACATTATGTGTGATGGTTGTAGAAAAATAATTGCATTCCTGTTGACATTTTCAAATTCAATTGCTAAATAAATAACGATAATATTGTTGCGACTAAAGTTTTGTCAAACAAGTAGAGAAAGAAAATGTATAATGTGAGAACTAGTTGCTCGAAATAATTAGTATAACATGTATCAATATAATTATTGCATAAATAACTATGAAGAAGTATATCAATACACTGTAAAATAACTATAAAATAAAATATATTTTTATTTTGTAAATTTAGATTAAAATAAAATATTGCTTTTATAATAGGTTATAACAAATATTTGTTTGTAGTTTGGGTTTGGATGTGAAGTTGTAAGCCCATAGAGAGAGTGAGGATTTAGGCTCACAAATTCTTCCACACTCATCATCCTTATTTCCTTATCATCGTTATCATATTCACTTCACTCCCTTACCCCTTTTTTCTTCTCACCAACAAGAAGATTACGCAAAACGATGTCGTATGTGCCTCCGCACCTCAGAAATAACGCCTCCGCCACCGTCGCCACCGCCAGAACCCCCTCCGTAACCCTAGACAACAACCACCACCACCACCACCACCATAACAACCACCACAAGCTCGCATTCTCCTCCAACAACAACACCAACGCCAATTGCTCTCCCTCGCTCCCTTCCTTCCACAATGCCTCTCGCCGGAGCGGTTCCGCGGCTCCGTCGCCGCGGATTTTCGCCACCCCTGACCCCGTCTTCCCGCAATGGCAACCCTCAGAGCGCGCTTCGCGCATGACTCCGGAGCAGGTCCCAATCCAATCGCTGTTTTAGCGTCTTTTCTGTTCAGTCTCGTATCTCACGTGCTTCTTGACCTTTGCGTGTAATGCTTTGATTTCGATGTTTTTTATTTGAGGAATGTGAGTTTCTGTTCCAATTCGCGTGGTTAGGGTTTTTCCTGAATCTCGGCGGAGGAAAATTGTGTTTCGATTGAAGTGCGTGCGTGTTTGGGGGAATTGCTAATTTGCTTGTCAGTTCACGAAGCTGATTATGAGGACTGAGGGTTCGGATTAATCTGAGCGAGGCTTTTAGTAAAATGTAATGCTTTGCTTGTAACGATGAGAATCAAGAGTTATTTTTAACTACTTTTGTAAAGTTGAAGGCTTTGTTTGAATTTGAAACTGTACGGCAGTGTTGTATTGTCACGGAGTAAGGGTTTTTTTTTTTTTTTTGGTCTAGCTGAAGAATTGGAAGGTTGTCCACATTTAGTATGTAACTGTGCCTGGTACGGGATTGGCTCTAAGGTAGGATATTTGTCGGGAAAAAATTGTATTGAAGTTTTCTTCAACTGTGTGGTTGATTGAATACTGTTACAGAATTTCTTCTTCTTCAGTGTACTGAACGCTGATGAGTTTTCCTTTTGCTTGTCCTTCTCTTTTTTACTTTGCCCCAAGAATCTCTCCCTCTTTCATGTGTTTTTATTTGACAGTCTCAAATTTGTACTCTTTTCGGACACTTTTAATAGAGTCGTTATTTGTCGTCTTGTTATTTTATCTTGTTGTTTGGTTTTCTTCCTGATCTGTCTTTTTTTTGTAAATAGACAAACAAATATTGGTTACTGAAATTTCATTGCTTGTTATGTCCAGATCGAAGAGGTCCGTTCCCGGCTTAATCTTGACGTTACTGTTGCATCTGATTCTCCTCCCGCACCTGCGCCAATAGAATCGTTTACTGATATGGTATTTATTTTTGTTAATGTTTAATCATATTCATATTTTTCTGGGTAATTGTGAGCTATTTGTACCGAATTTTTTTGGAACTGTTATTTGATTTATTGCAAATGTGTTTGCAATTAATTGTGAACTTCTTGTTCTTAGTGTTTGCACTCAAGTATCATGAAGGATATTGCTTTCCATGAATACACCAGGCCAACTTCGATCCAGGCACAGGCCATGCCAATTGCTCTCAGTGGAAGGGATCTGTTGGGTTGTGCTGAAACTGGTAGTGGAAAGACTGCAGCTTTCACAATTCCTATGATACAGGTCGGAACTTATAAGACGTGGCATATTGCACTGAACTCATCTTTAGATACTGTATATTTGTGAAAAACAAACCAAATGTAAATGATCAACCTTTTTAGTTGTGATTTAATTTTTTTCCTTCCTTTTTTTAGCATTGCTTGGCCCAACCTTCAATTCGGCGCAATGATGGTCCTCTGGCACTAGTTTTGGCTCCTACCAGAGAACTTGCTCAACAAATAGAAAAAGAGGTGATATATGTATTTGTTTTTGTTGTGGATGAAAAATGGGTAATTTTGGGAGAAATTTATTGTTTATTTCTCCAATCAAGTAATGATTTTTCAACTATCTCCTAATAATTTTCATATACCTAGGTTCACAGCTTGTCTATTCTATATGTTTATCACCTTTTTTGAAATTTGGATCTTTATAAATATTGTGGGTAGTAGTATTAGATTCTTGCTATCTTACTTTTGAATCATATGTTGTTTTTGTTTTGAGGTTGACATGTCTCGTATGATGCCTGCAAACATGTTCTACGCCTGGTTATTTCATACTTAATATTTTTCCTTTCTACAACTGTCAGCTTTTCTTTTCATTGTTGTTTTTGATTTTTGGTAGGTTAAAGCTTTTAGCAGATCCCTCGAATCTTTAAAAACTGCTATAGTTGTGGGCGGAACTAACATTGAAAAGCAGGTAATTAAATATTGACATAATGTTTATTTCTTGGCTATTTTGCCTGGTGTTTTAAAAGTTTGTACAAAGATAAGTGATGATGGTATTAGTTGTTCTGTTGCCATTGTGTTAAGTATGATCTGAGAGCAACATAAAAATCTTTGTATGTTAATTATGCATATGCTTTTGTAATATTTAATGTCATTTTTGTGTTTTTCCTTGGAAACTTGGAGATGAGTAGTTCTCCTGATGTACTGATATTTATGTTATTTATATGATGCACTTATATGATGTGTTTCCAATTTGGTGATACAACTATTCTTAAAATATAGAGTTATGTTATAATAAAATTTATAAAACATAACAAATATACAATTATAATTCTGCAAATGCAACATTAAAATAAATATATGATGTAGTTGACAATGTTTAACACTGGATACTTCTATATTGAAGTATCCCTGAGTAGTGGTAGTGGTAGTGGTAGTGGATGCTATTTGTGTGTTCGTATTTGGAGGAAATGCTATCACTATGTTTCATGGATTAGACGCTAGGTCGAGAGCAGGTAGTGAGCACTTTGTAAATAGTGTCCAACAAAGCAAAAGTTTCTGCTACAAGGAATCTTGCAACAAGTTTTATTTAAAGTTTATTCAACTCCACTTCTTGAAGGTAACATAGTTTTCTGTGCGTTCTCTTTCTGGTCTCTATGACAGAGGTCGGAACTTAGAGCCGGGGTTGAAATAGCAGTTGCCACGCCTGGAAGATTCATTGATCACTTACAACAAGGCAATACTTCCCTCTCCAGAATTTCTTTTGTTGTTCTAGACGAGGCAGACAGAATGCTGGATATGGGTTTTGAACCACAGATAAGAGAGGTCTGTATTTTGAGTTTTTTTGGTTATATTTGTAGCTTTCCTTTATTTTCTTGACGGTTTCATACCTAATAAGATAAGTAGTGTGACCTCATTGTGGTGTTTGTGCTTTCTTTGCAGTGTTTTCAAACCAGTTGTTTCCTCATAACTTTTTCCCTCTATGTAAACTGTTGCCGTCATTGAACTTTGAAGTCAAGCTAATGACGCTAGAACTAGTTACATTGAGTTCCACTTCTTTAAGCATTTAACTGGAGAAGATGTCCTTCAATTAGAAAGCATAGAGAGGTTACAAGGTTACACTTTTTAAAGAAAAATTGGCAATGAAAATGGTGCCTTTTTTGGACAGAAACTTCATTTTCATTCTCCAATTTAAGCTTCTACAACTTTTATTTAGTCTGTACTTTATTTTGATTTTTGTGATCGAGCTCTTATGACCATGTTTGAAATACGTGTATGTTATTTTGCATATATATTATGATCCCATTTGAATGGGTTATCAACAATAATTCTAATATTATCCTCAGGTAATGAGAAGTCTTCCAGAGAAGCATCAAACATTGCTTTTTAGTGCGACAATGCCTGTGGAGATTGAGGCATTAGCAAAGGTCAGGTTTCCTTCATTCTTGACAGAAAATTTTCAACATTGTTATTTTTGGCTTTAAACAAATCCTAAAATAATGAAGTGTGAGATTCTGATTTGAAATAATGCGTAGTCAAACAATATTTCTATCATTGGTTATTTGCTTTTCACATAACTCTGTAAGCAGCCTTGCTACTTCATAACATGTAGCACATTAGATGTGTAGTAATTGAAGTATAGTTATTCTTTCGTGGCTTTTTTATTTTATCTTTTTCTTCCATGATTCTCTTCCTTAAAATTAAATATTGCCCCAAAATACATTCTTTTGAAGAATATATTTCTTTGTATGCTCCGTTGTGGAAGGAATATTTTTGGATTTCACCAATAATTTGTTTAATTTCAGGAGTACTTGGCTAGCCCAGTGCAAGTGAAGGTGGGGAAAGTGAGTAGTCCAACAACTAACGTTTCACAAACGCTCGTGAAAATTTCTGAAAACGAGAAGGTATGTTTATTTACTTTCAAAATGAAATATACTTCTGTGAATAGTTGGACTAAAAGTTAGAAGTTTATTTCATGCTTCCTAGAAGGCAGGCAGTCATTGATTTCAAAGTTTTTTTTTTTTTTTTTTTTTTTTTTTTTTTTTTTTTGTTTTTTTTTTTTTTTTTTTTTTTTTTTT
>Ga0209700_107593_pt1 | contig 15051 bp, 9 predicted proteins | sample SiratroredBW_FD_187528 | JGI IMG/M metagenome (GOLD analysis project Ga0209700, IMG submission 187528) | Root nodule microbial communities of legume samples collected from California, USA - Siratro red BW (SPAdes) (version 2) | ecosystem: Host-associated > Plants > Roots > Nodule | place: USA...
AAAAGTGAAAAAAAAAAAAAAAAAAAAACAAACACATAACTTATACTCAGGCCACCATTGCAGAATCAAACGCATTTGATCTCTGAATAAACATAATGCAATATTCTCATCCACTTTTATATAAAAAAGGAAAAAAAAATTCACTCTAGCAGCAACAACTAAACATTAAAAAGATATGGAAATTAGGCATCAGAGACAACACTGAGGTCGTCCTCTTCTGGCGGCGCCGGCATGTTGAGATCTATGAAGGTCTGTTTGAATTTAAGGGAATCGTTAACGGTTGAAGACGATGAAGGGATGAGATGAGATCTCTTGTGTCCACCCAGAGCTTGACCAGAGCCGAACACCTTGTAACAAAAGGGACATTCAAAAACCTTAACAATATTGTTGTTGTTTTGATCTTGAACTTCCTCTCGACGGCAACAAATGGTTCTGTGACTCCCCAAGGCCCGAGAGGATCGGAAGGCTTTGCCGCAAGTGTGGCAGAGGTACTTGCCGCGGAGCTTCTTGAGCTTGGTCTCTGATCCCGTGCAGTGCCTCTTTGATCTCTGCGGTGGACCTGCATTGCTGACAGCGTTCCACGTGTCGCGGGAGAGCATCATGAGGCTCATGGCCACGTCTTCCTCCGGGGAGGTGTCGGAGACTGAACTCACAGGTTCGGGTTCGGTGATGAGAGGTGTGGAGACGACGAAGCTGAGCTTGAGCATGGCCGATTTCCGGTTCCGCTTGGATCGCTGGCGAGTTGGGTTCTTTGATGACTCGGTCTCGCTCTCTCTGTCTTCGGGATCCGTTACTCTGAAGCTCTTCTTAGGATTCTCCCTGAGCGCGTAACTGAGAGAATCTTGTTCCTTGAGTTGTTCTTGTTCAGAGTCGGAGGAAGAGGAATAAGTGAAGGAAGAGTGGGTTAAAGTTTCAGGCTTTGGAGGAAGAGGGAGAGTTGCGAGATGAGCCTTCATGTGACCACCAAGGGCTCTGCCATTGGTGAAAGACCTTGAACAAAGCTTGCATTTGTGTCTGTTATCCATGAGGAGCAACCTTCTACTACTTCTTCTAGTTCTTGTTCTTCTTCTTCTTCTTCTGATGTTATTGTTATTGGTTGGTGTTGTTGTGGTGGTGTCTCACACACAAGAGTGTTGTTTTTGGGGGAATTGGGAACTTAAAAGGAGTAGGTGACAAGCATTCCTCCACCAAAAGACACACCGCAAAACTATGATTTTTATTTTCTTTGGCCTACAATAAAATATGACTTGTGTGTGCGAGCTAAAATGTCAAAACACATTCTAACAGTCGCATTAATTATTCAGCGCCCAAAATTAAGAAAGTGTGATCCTCAACAGAGAAAGAGCCATAAGTAACATGCAAACCTTGCTGCCCAATTCCATTTACCTTTTTCCATTTATTGCTTCCAGGGCTCTCCCAATCACAATTGCTGCAAAACTCTGCTCTCACAAACCACATCACTATTATTAATATTTTTAGTAACTTTCAATTCTTCAAAAGACAAAGTCTTCATCCTAGTACTAATAAAACTCTTCCAATAGACTTGCATGTTAAATATTACTATGTGGTTATTTTAAGTTGATGTAAATATGTTTTTGCTGGGGTGTGGAATGGGATAATTTTGCGGATTCTTGTTCCCTATTTGGCAAATTTCGTATGTACGTGTAGGTTGGATGACCAAAATTACATGAAAAAACAAAAACCTATGGGGCCCTGAAATATATATTTCATTATTCATTAGAAGGAAACTGTGATTATGGATAATTATTTGGTTGTGATGTGCAACTCACTAATCCTGAATGATTGGTGGCTCTATTAAATTCTGATTGCAAAATGTAACCAAGATGTAAGATGTAACATTGAATATAATATGACGTTAGGGATACAAATTCTTGTTTCCAACATTTTTCCCATGTGATAACTTTTTTACATGTAAAGAATAAGATTGGATTCTCCCTTATATAATAAAAAAGTTGTAAACTCTTTAGATTCCATTTTTTTTCTAATTTAGTTTATTTAGAACAAAACTAATGTATTTTAAAGGATAAATTGTACTTACTATTTTAGTTTATTTAGTTGATTACAATATCAATCAATTATGATTATGATTAATTTTAAGTTTTGTTCAACATATTATCATTGGTTAGGAAATATTTGAAGAATGTACCAAGCTGAACTCAAATTAACTTGTGCCTAAGATAACTTCCACTTTGTTCAATACTATTTGAGACTTAAAATCCAACAACCCCTAATAGAAACAAGAAGAAAAGTGACGACATTGGATGATCATGATGCTACTCAACAAACCCGGACTAATTGCGAGAGCAACAACCTCTTGCTAATTCATGTTTTACAAAAACTTCCACCTTACGAAAATCAACAAATAAAGCATCATCTACTTGCTCCAATTTTCCTCCTACATTCTACCTCTAACTTCTTTCATCCACTCGTAACAAGAATCACCATCCAAGTACAAATGCTTCTGCCACTTGAAACCTTGCCATACCTGGACCACTGTGGAGGAGAAACAAATCAAATCAACAGTGCACTGTTCTATCAGAGCCATTTTATTTTATTTTTCTCTTTCATAAAGCATTTAATGGAACATGATTTTGAAAGGTTATACCAATTACTAACATGTTGAAAATAAATTGACAGGTGCGCTTAGGCAATTTGTTGTTACCTAACATGTAGCAATCAGATTTGGAAAATGCCATGCTGCTCAATAGTTACAACTTGGAGGCTAAATAGACTATGCACTAACTCAACATTCATTTCATATGAATTCAGGAGTGGAATAACTGGGAACCCAATAAAACACAAATGATGCAAGTAGGTCCTTTAAAAACCATGTTTATTATGGCTACCTGCTTTATCATATAAAATACAAAAAGAACTAAATATCTTATATGATGCACACTTTTTGCTTCTTCTCAATGTATAAATGAAATCAAACTCATTTGGGTACGTTTTAATGGAAGAAATTTGGCCCCTTCACATGGAAGGAAATAACATAGTTTCTGGTTTGTTCTTCTTTGTCCTGCATTTTGTAGTAAAAAAATGATGGCATTGATTATGAATACATGTATTGAAAAGAAAAATTCATAATTCCGTTTATCAAACTTCATAAATTACAGTGCCATTGTAAGCAAAAGTTCCGTCACGTGTGAAAAGAATTCAAATTTCAATCAAATATAAAAATTAAAAACTCTAGTTTAGGTGCTTAATTAAAGGATTTTAAGAATATCAGTTTCTTGTCTCTAAAAATTTATCACATTAGTTTTGCCTTTGATTGGAACTAACTTTTCAAACACCAAAATTATACCATTATAAAAAATAAAATAAAAACATTTGAAAACCAGTTTAGTGTAGTCCAAATTGTCTGAGTCATACGGATATTTAGAAATCACCAAATTCGTTCTACTGCACACATTTATTAAGACAAATTTCAAGGTTAGGGGTTTGCAAAGCTAAGATAATTTCCAATCTATTATGTTATATGTGTTTGTTTGTTTTAATTTTATAGGTCTTATGATATCACTATATATGTACAAAAAATTACTATAATGCTAAGATTATTAATGTGAATTTAATTTTGTAAATCTTCCAATTAATCTATACTAGAAATATTTTCTTCATCGATATCTTATATTTGCAATGCAATATCTTTTAAGTGAAGAATTGTCTAAATAATTAGTTGTGCTTGCATAAATACTTTTTCATCTAAAATTATTACTGTTTGGTTATTATGTAATTGTTGAATACTAAAGTTCTTCAAACATACGAGTCGTTATATTATTATAATATATATTCCTCTCTATATAATTAGCTCTTCAAATCCTTAATACATACTTAAACAAATGTGATTATGTATTTAAATGTTTACTTGATGAGTTCAGTTGTTATACTACTAAAATCCATATACCTTGATTTAAAATTTTTAATTTGAAAATATGACCCGTTAATTTTCTACTTCTATTTTAACAAAAAAATAAAATCAATTAGATAGATATTTTTAGCAGTGACATTATTCATTAGTTTTTCTTATCTGCTCTTCCTTTAATACTTTTTTTTTTCAACTAATCGATCAAAAGTTAAGCAGAAAAGGAAAGAAAAAACATTTAATATCTTCAAATTTCAATCATTTTCAACCATTTTAATAAAGAAAGAAGCTTCCTTATTATCCATCATTTGGTGGAGTTTAAAGCATTTACAACCACTTTATGACAGAAGCTTCCCATTCCAAAATGAAGTCCTGGTTTTTAACTTGAAGTTACACCTACTTAGTAGTTGGATACAGTAAAAGTTGATTGCAGTTGCTTGTAACATCAACTATTCGAATCTACTTCGTGAAGGACTCTACTTCTAGTTGACACACGTAGAATAGATTGAAAAACTTCAAGATTCTGATTACACATTGTTTCATTGTACCTTGCTAAGCTAAAGATGCTTCAATAGATTGTTCACATTAATACTCAAGTTTATATATAATTGTTATGGTAAAAGAAATTTTGATTATGGAAAGAATAGTCATTAAATTTTTTTGTACGCATCAAGCTTATTGCTCACGCAATGATGCAAACAAGGTCAATACGACAGTGTAAACAGTTAGAAGCATCTAAATCTACACAAGTCACATTTATAGAAATCAAGACTAATCTAAGGACAAATTCTTATATGAATGGGGTACCAAAATTCTTAAAATCTGTGGCTATAATTGCCGCTTTACACTATGCACTTGTTTTAATTCTCAAACTGTCTTTATTTACTTCAACATTCAACAAAGCATGCAACTGGTACTGGAAAAGATATAATTGGAACTCTGCATACGCCTAAAGTAAAAAGGGAGCGTATTTTAAACAGAGAAAAGCTTTTAACTTAAGCAATGTTATTAACTAAGCAAACAACCCAAATGCTAATATATGGATCATTCTTTTTTGTTTCAAATTTTCCACTAGTTCAATTTAATTGTCACTGAGGGTCATGTCACAAACCTTCATGAACATGAAATCTAGACAAAATCTCAGCTTCAATGAGTGAAACTACTATATGAAGATAGTTGCGGAAAAATTCTAAATAGATAACTAATCCGTTTTTCATGTTGATGTGAAAAAAAATGTTTTCGGGTGACTCCACAAAGATTAAAAGAACCATCTAACAAATGAAAAAAAAAAGTTCTAATTATTGTGCATATTAAATGATTTGCGTAAAATGACTAAAAAGTAAAAGGTATAGGTAAGACAGAACATCAAAGTCTGCTAGCATCCATGAGTAGTAGTTGGTTTACCCAAGTATAAATTCTGTGACAGTGATAAATACCAGCCTTGTGTTTACCATATTAATTAACAGTCAGGGATTTCAAATTACAAGATGGTACTACTTTAAATCATTCATGTCTTGTGACAGAAAATAAATAATTAGATGAAATTGCTACTGCATTCAAACTGAACACCAAATAGTAAATGCTGTCCGAACAACAAACATAAAGTGGTAAATCTTTTTTTGTTTTTCTTTTTGTTGATTTTGCTTTTTACACCAAGCAGAGTGCTACTATAGTGGCTAGAGTCTAGTGAGAGCAAGCAGTGACTGTGACAAGGAAGGGCATGTAGCACTACACTACACTACACAACACAACACAACTCTTTCCTTGCACTTCAACTCTTGCAAAGTTTGATCCTTGAGGAGTTTGACTTCACTAGGGAATGAAATGAATGTAGGGTATTTCACATAAGGGGAAGACATGCTTAGAAAAATGAAAAATGTGATGCACTTTGAGACTTGGTTTGCTCCAAAAAAAGAACCAACCTACCTTTAAGTCTTACCTATCAAATGTTTGTTTTTGGCTTCCAAGTCAAGTATATTATCACAGGCATGATGACAAGATGAGGCATTGCTTTTGCATTAGAAGAAGAGATGAATCACGAGGGACCACCCTTCGGTGCAACAGGAATAGACCAAACATGAGAGACATGTGTCAAGATTATGGAATGGCCTACAACACTGGACTTGTCCTTCCCTTTTGTTCCCCTTGTCTACTGGAACTGCAACCAACCTATATAAACTGCTATAGCTACAAAACACAAAACCCCAAAATAAAACAACAACAACATCCTCAAAAAACACATTATTACTTTAGTAGACTTTTTCTGAAGCTTGTACATAAATTAAAATTGTGAATTATGTCATAGTTATGTGTTGATAATTACTTTACCTATTTAGTATAAGCATAGCCTCCGAATTCAAAAGGGAAGAAACAGTCATAAAAATTCATGGTTACACACTTTTATCATTTATCATCTGACTAGTTACCGTTCCGCACTTTTATCTTTCTTTACAGATCATGCTGTGGATTCTACTGTGGAATACCCTCACATGGGCTCCACTACACCCGTCAACCATTCATAATCACCATCAGATTCATTGCATTAAAAAATTGATTATCAGATAATTAATCTACTAATCAAAAACCATGTAGGGAGATAAAAGTATCTAGCAAATTAATTGTACAAGATGGAGCTTTGGTGGGTGAATGGAAATTGATGTTCCATGGAATGCACAACTTGCATTATTATTTATTAATTTGTTGCCATATCCCCAGTAATTGCTTGATCAAGGCCGGCAAATTCAATTAATAAATAAATGGTGGAGAAAAGAAATAGCTGAGGTTTCCATTGCATTAAACACAGCACAGAGCCAACCTGTAGCAAAATTCTTGCTTTTCCTAAGACGGTAAACCAATTGTGGTGGCTTTGAGTTGGAAATAGGAAAAGTGGCATTGACATTTCATCCATGCTAGACTTTGAAGAAACTTTGGGAAATGATGACCCAAAACTGTTGGATTAGTTCATCTTGAACCCATTCAAGCTAAATCCCTCAAAAAGTTACAAAATTGACATAGGATAATATTATTTGTTAGTGAAAAAAATGGTAACAATGGTACAAAATTATATGTGAGCTAAGAAAGTCCCTTTGGGTGAGAAGTTAATTCGTTGTGTAGCCTTTTGAAAGGAATGAGAATAGATTAATATTGTGCAACACTGCACATGGAGTGTCCGATTCCGAAAATTGTGTTTTGAGTAGCCTAACTTTTGTGACTTGTGATTGAACATTGAAGAGCTACCCATGGAAACTACAAAGTCTTAAAGTTCTATTGCAAAGGGCAAAGCAAAAATCAAGTTGAAGTGACCAGGCCTCATTGGAACTCCAACAAAAACAAAAGAGCATAAGAGAGTGACATCACTCAGCCAGAAAGTTGACACATTATGGCCATTGATTCACATCGGTTTTGGGTACTTCTTAATGGAACAAAGTGATACCAATAAGGACTACTGAACATTTTTCATATTGACTACTTTTATTACTCTTATTTTCAATACAAAATTATCCTTAAAAGATGGACATGAATCTGTATAAACATTTTACATTGGAAAGTTATAACATCTAAATTTTTTGGAAAAATTTTATGTTTTTGGATGTGTTTATTTTATATGTAAGTTGCTATTAAAATTAACTACAAATTAGTTTTGACAAAGTTTCTTCAAAAACATTTCTATTAGAAAACAATAAAATGAAGATCTCAAATTAATTAAAATCAGCTTATGCATTAACTAATTTTTAAAAAGTATCATAAATTATTTATTTTAATTTATGCATAAGTTCATTTTAATTTGTGGAAAAATTGTTTTTTTATATTTGTTTCTTCTAAAAGGACTTAAATAATCTGAAGATACTCTAACAATTTTTTTTAACGAAACACAAAAAATTACATAAACTGGCTTACATTCAAAATAAATCTTTGATTTTAAGACAATATATCAACCAAATATGTAAACATTTATCAAAAATTATGTTCATTTATATTTCAATGTTATTTAATACTCTCTACTTTGACTTGAGTCAAATTTAATGCGATATAACAAGTTTGGTTTTGAAGAAGTTAATTTAATGCGACTTAAATAATGAGAGATATGTGAAAAAAACAGGTGATATGTCTATTTTTAATGTCAAATAGAATTGAACAATAGAGGGATTGAACATGCATAACTCCCTTCTATAGAGTATGTTTACACAAGTCTACACGTAATTTTTATGCGAATCCATTTTAGATATAAGTTTTGTCATATATAATCATTTAATGAAAATAAAAATTAAATATAGATATATCCATTTCATGTAAAAAAAAAAAAAAAAGATTCCTTTTAAACTTTCTAACCTTATGTGTGTGTTTAATTTGGAATATGTGCTATTATATTCCTCTTACACTCTCACCACTAACCAACAGTCGCAACAAATTAATAACATCAACAAACTCGGGCAGGGATATTAGAGATATTAAAATAACGTCATATAACTAAAATAAATTTGAAAAAAATTAGAATTAAGTCCAGTGATTATGTAAAACAATAATAAAAATATGGGAAAATTAGTAAAAATAAGAGAGATTATTAAGTGGGCGATAATTGTGTTTTCCTTTGAACGAAGGAGAAAGCAATGATACTCTCCAAAAGTAAAGGAATACACGATAAGATACTTGTATTTATTGGCTTAGCTTAAAAAGAGACTCTATAATCTCTAATGTCTCGCCGCAAAAATCGTAAGAGATTTTTCTCCTTCCTTCAACATTTATGTTTATTGGTAGCAAAAAGGTAGGAAACTTGCACCATTAAAATTTGCTACAATTGTTTGATTAATATTCTTGACTCTTTCATATCACAAAAAGTGGCTTTACCACTTTTAATAACCACCACTTAAGTTATTTTAGTGAACTTTCGGAACCTCCCTTAGTATTACTAGCTTCATGTTATTTATGTGTCTGACAGGTCACAAAAAATATCCACCATATATATAAACTTGTTAGTGTGGATTGATACCATGATAGCGTTGTTCATGTTTTCAATCTTTTTGCATGTCCATTGTCTTTCTTCTACACTTCTTTAACAAAATCATGCTAAAATCTTAAATATTTTGTCCTTAAATAAAAAGGGTTAATTCTTCACAATGTGCAAGCCACTGTGGTGGTCCCAAAAATGGCATCACAAGATCCTCTGCTGCTACCTCTAGTTGCTTTAGTTGCATCCTATGCCATATCTAGCTAGCTCAAGAATTAAAGACGAGAGAAATCTTAGTTGTCAATAAGCCTCTACCTCCTTTCAGAGTACTCTAGAGAAATTCAAAAAGCTGTTTTTCACGAACATGGTTCTGCCAAAAAGTTAAATTGTGGTAGAACACTTTGTTGGACACATCTAGAGCTTACTTTGTCATGTGACATGTCTCGTTATTTAAAGCAAAATGCTCGGTATTATGAAAATCAGTTGAATACAACAGAAAAACAGACTACAAAATATGATTAGTTCCTTTCAAAATCACCCATATTTGATTTCCTTCAAGCACAACTGTAATATTGATTTTTTCTTTAAAACACATAATATCATTGGTGTGAAAATTGTTTCATAGTACTATTTACCGTTTCTGATATTTCAAAGTGTATTAGGCTGGTTGGCATATACTAATTGTCATTAACTGCTTTAACCAATTGCATCACGTATTTGAATAGAAGTAAGATTGGCATATATATATATATATATAACACAGTAGCTTATCTGAAAACCCTTCTGAATAAACTTCTATTTCATTTACTCTGATTCTAATGTATAAAATAACTATACATACTACATTACTACTTTTGACATTTGAAAAGAAGGTCAACTTAAGAGAGGCTTCTCTGCATCATATTCACGTTCTAAGCCACCTTCTTTCCCTTTGGCCCAAAGCACAAAGTAGAGCCCAGTGAACATGAGGAACATACTTGCTAAGCTGCAATACGGTATTGTACTGACCAATAAGATACTGTACTTAAGAAATTATATGAAAAAAAAAAAAAATAGCTATGTGGCTAGGAATAAGTACCTTCCAATGTTCATGGTCTGTCCTAGAGTAACGACTGAGAAAATGACTGAGCAGACTGTGCCAATAGGGCTGAACATTGACACCAGCACTGGCCCTCTCTTCTCCAGTGCCCAACAATTGACACTCAGGCATATTCCACTCACTACACCAGCCTGTGCATTGCAATTTTCCAAAATGTTACTTCTACAGTAAATTGTATAACTAAGTGAGAAAAGAAAAAGAATTTGAAAAGTATTGTACATGAAACCTAACTTGAAGGCCTTTAAAAGCTACATTATACAATCACATGCTAAATTATGTGACCAGGTGTAGTACCACCTTTTGAATGTGTCTTAATGTTGGGTTTTAAAATTGTCAAAAGGGATAACCATATGATGAATTGGACAATAAGAGTGGATTAAATTTACCAGAAGAGAATAGCCAATCATGTCTCCGACACTCACAAGTGGCCAACCAGTTTTGAATTCGTGATCTTCAATTAATTGAACTGCCACAGTCATGAATGTCCCAAAAAAGCAAGTTATTGAACACAACGACATCGGTGCAGGAAAATCTTCCAGAGTAAAGGCCTACAAGAATCACAATATTCGGTAATAGCATGTTATGAGAAGTAAGAAATCAAGTGTTTGATGTAAAAGTCACAATGATATGCTATATGTAAGAAATGCAATGCAAACTGTTTGAGTAATTTCATTTTTCTATTTCACTGTATGTTACCTGTAGGACAATGTTGCTTGACAATATGAGGATTGCGACCAAGAGATAGAGACAACCGATTAACTTGTGTCTGTCAAACGTTACATTTGGTGGTGGAGATGGTGATTGAATTGTTCCCTCTTTAGTGGACTTAGGAAGTGCAGAGATGCTTTGCATCATGCTCAATGTGAGAGCCCCTACGACACAAAGCAATGTGCCAACTATTTTTACTCTACTATATGTGCAGCTTAAGTTCACTTTTTCCAACCTGCCTAACATCAAAATTTTCATTAATTAGCATTCAAATTACATGAATACTACCAAAATCTTACACCCTTTTATTCAACTAAACATATAAATAGATTATATTACCGAAAAATCCATGCGATGATGAAGATGAGACCTGGTGCAAGATTTGGCATGGCTGTTCCCATTGCTGGCGAGGTTAGATTGATTCCTTTTAGGAATAGAGACTGGAACAGTGTTACCCTGCATGCCATGATACCAATTAGATATCAAGAGAAAGAAAAAGGGACAAACTGATTAAGCAAAAGAAAGGAAAAAAGGTATTATAGTCCTTTGGGTCAGGTAATTAGAAAATGGAGTGACAATTTGATTAGAAGTTATTTTATTTTTTCTCAAATGCAACATTTTTACTTTAACCTCTCTCTAATTCTTTCCTGTTAACGGTAAGAAGTTATACCTCTTGGATTTTGATTTCTCTTTTTTTGTTAGATCCAAAACGCTAACGGATCCATGAGCGAGTGGTTCTACACAACAATTTATGTCCTTTTTACACTCATCAAATTCCTTAAAACAGTACCCACCTTTCATTATAAAGTAAGCCTTTGCAATCCATAGAGAAAAGCTTTCCTAAAATACAGGGTTTACCTCAAACTACGGTGTTTGCACTAAACAGTTGGAAATAACGACAATTTTGGTGCCTGACACAAGGAAGATTGTGTTCAGAAAGATTCTAGGGTTCAGATTATCAGATATTTCCTAAAATAATTAACCTTTAATATTTGCAGTGCCCTTAAACTCCTTCACATAACCGGGATTCAAAAGTCAAAACCCAGCATGCTCTATGGAACTTTTTTGTTGGATTACCCAAACATGATATTCTTCAAAAACAACTTCCATGCCCGAATTTTAAAAAATGGAATTAAATAAAAAAAAAATGTATACTTTACACCCGAAAGAATTAAACAAAAGAAAAGGGACCAGAAAACATGGATTCAGTTCATCTAAATTGAGATGAAAATTGAGAATAAGTTAGTGATAAGATTTGCCTACCCTCCTAGTGAAAGCAAGAGAAGCTGTGTAAGCAACTTGAAACCAACTTTGGTGGGCCATCTACACCTGCAAAAGATGCATATATATACAACCATGAAAAGAATTTATAATCAAATTGCATTCCAAAAACAGATAAATGTAGAGAGATTGGAGAAAAAAGGAGAAGGAGATGAACCTTTCATAGTAGAAGGCAAAGGGTAGGAGAATAAGGAACGTAGCAAAGGAAGTAAAAACGACAATGGTAAGAGATTGGAGCCCCAAAGACATAAGATAACTGAGCAACAAAGCATTTGCTGCATAAACAAATTGCACCCCAATCAACCCTCCAATAACTGCGACATCTTCCACCAGCCCTCCATTCACCATCGTCACCAAATCAAATTCAAAGTGTTAGCAAGAGAGGACATATATGCCACCCCAGTTATCCTCTCTTCATTCTCGTGACCCTTCCCTTTCCTTGTTTGCGTCCCTTCCCTTCAACTTCCTTTATTGCATGTTTGTTACGGTCACAGACAACGACAAAAACAAAAATGGCAACGTTGGTTTTTGTGGAAAGTGGTTGCATGTGAAATCTGAGTTAGAAATATAGAACTTAGATGGCTACCCTTCACATTGTTCTACCAAACTTTCTATCTCTCTTGTCGCCCCTTCTTCACAGAATTTTATTGGTATCCCTCAGATCAGATATTAACCGCGTGCATACCAACTTTTCTCTGTTTTCTTCTCATGATTTTTTTTTTTTTTTCAGTTATAAATAGAGGGAGTTGGTTAACGTTCGAATGTTGTTAGCTAAATCTAAATCTAGATTTTTTTTTTCTTGGATATAGGGAGGATTGTCGGTTCCTTTTTTTCTCTTACGTGTAACTTTTAACTCTTATATTTTTTTCTTTATGTTATTCGAAAATAACTTCTTTTGCGTTAGAACTGATTTGTTTGTAACTTTAACTGTTATATTTTTTATGTTATTCGAAAATAACTTCTTTTGCGTTAGAACTGATTTGTTTCAGTTGTTTCGGCTACGATATAAATTATTTCTTGAACTAAATTATTTTATAATATATCAATAATATCCCTATTATTTATATTTTAATATTTATATATTAAATAATTTTTGTTATTTTACATCTATTCAGAAATATCTTTATCATATATACTAGTTTTAACTGTACCATAAATATAAATAATTATTTATTACATAATATCAATTTTTGTTTTTTCAATCAATTAAATATTAATGATTATTTTATTTTTTTAGAGTTTGTTAAAATAAGATATTTTATTATTAAGATATTTACAACTTTAATTTAATAATATTTATAACTTTTAGTTTGTTAATATTTTTTTTTTATTTTACTCAATTGAGTGTGAGAGAGAAAAATAAATTATATAATAAATAAATTTGAAAATAAAAATAATAAAAACATTTTTGACATTTTAAGAATTTGTTAAATGTATAAAACAGTTTGTATTGTTTTTACTTTTAAATTTGCATTTATAAAAAAATTAAAATAAATAATAAAACATGTTATAGAAAATGAATTGAATATCGCAAATAGACTAAAATTGTATTTTTAATAATAGATTAAATTAGACTTAAAATCTAAAAAAAAAACTCAATATTTTGTTAAACTATTTAATCAATATTATTATTCTAAACTAATATATATATATATATATATATATATATTCAACTTCTTTGAAATTTCAACTTGAATTTAGAAAGTCCAAATTAGATACTAAAATGAATAAGACAGATGATATAAGATTATTTTCATTTTAGAAGTCATCTTATGATATCTAAATTCATCTATGTGGAGTTTTTTTTTTTCAATTATTTTTAAAATCTCTTTTTAACCTTATTAACATAAATATATGTTTATAAGATAATAAATATTATTTTATTTTTATGATTAGAAATCACTAAAAAATTTAAATTTTATATCATCTTAATATATTTCGATTAAGAGGTCTTATAAGACTTACATCTTAAACTTGTAACTATCTATATGACACCTATAAGAGAGTTTAAGGTCATTTTGTTTCAAAGGTTAATCTATATAGTCTTAATTTATTCTTTTGTAGATTCACTATGTTACATTACTTTCAGAATATTTTTGTAATTTTTACTCAGATACAAGAGTCCTATAAAACTTACACTTTAATTAATGTTTTATTTAGTTGTTGGCAGAAATATATGTTTTTAAAACAGAAACAAAAAGTCTTCAATTTTATGTTATGTCAATCTATTTTAATAGAGAAGTCTTATAATACTTATGTCTTAAAATTTATAATCTTGTATATTACTTTATAATAAAAAAGTCTTAAGTTCAAGAAAAATCTATAAAATTTTAGGTTGAAGATAATATATTATTTTCTTATATTTTAATATTATTTTAAATCAAATTGAAACGTGATTTTTATTAATATATCTTTTAATATTTTTTCAATATTAATTAATTGTGCTTCTTCTATTTCAAATAATGAATTTTTAAATACTCATATTGTTATTTATAAAAAGGAATTAAGTTCGGGTGCTAAAGATACAAAAAGTTCTCATACATTATTGAATCAACTAAGTTTGACTCTCTCGATTATTATTTTTACATTTGAAGTGGTGGTATAAGGGGAAATAAGAAAATGCTATATTACCCATTAATTTAATTTTTTATGCCATCACTTAATCTGAAATTCATAAGATAATAAATTTTAATTCTTATAATTATTATTTTAAAAGTTATACGAAAAAAAAAATTAATGATTGCCATTGTAAAATTATTTATACATTCTTATTAAACTCTAAACTCATAATATTTGCTTTAACAATTTAATTATGATTAAATTAAGATATAAAAAATAATACTTGCAATTTCTTATTTGTTAGGAAATTAACAAAATTTATCATAAAATCATGCTGTTACCTTCACTAATAAAACAAGAAGAGAAAAAAAAATAATATATATATATATATAGTTAAAAAATAACTTAAAAATAGAAAAAATCGTCATAATATTTATACTAATCTTTTGATTTTTTTCCTCGTCTATTTTGTAGTCATCTCCTATAAAACATTTTAAAGTTTTACTTTATTTCTTATACATTTTAACATTATCAACTTATTTTTCAATCTTATTTTACTTTTTTTTTATCAAACAG
>Ga0209700_107595_pt1 | contig 15047 bp, 8 predicted proteins | sample SiratroredBW_FD_187528 | JGI IMG/M metagenome (GOLD analysis project Ga0209700, IMG submission 187528) | Root nodule microbial communities of legume samples collected from California, USA - Siratro red BW (SPAdes) (version 2) | ecosystem: Host-associated > Plants > Roots > Nodule | place: USA...
TTGGAAAGTCTTTGGTGAGACATGCATATTATGAGATGTTTAGGGTTTTCTTTTCTTAATAAACATTATTTTGCTACTTTGCAAACCTTATTTATCTAAGGTACACTAACAATGCCTGCTTGATTAGCATAGATAGAGTTCTAGATTGAGGCTTTTGACAAACACCCTTTTTTTCCCTAAAAATATGTTCTTTGTGGTGGTGGTGGTGGGAGAGGGAGTTACTATATTGTTGGTATATATGTAAACATGGTGATTATTTGTAGCCTTGTTAGATCGTTGATTAAATTGAATACTATATTCATCAAGGATTCATATGTTCAGGGATATCTTTATGCATATGAAATTTTGTGATTTGCTTTACTTTTATCATTATTTTGTTTCTATAGGGAAAGTCTACAACCCCAGTGCCTAAAGAAGAGCTTGGAAGGGCTACTTGGACTTTACTTCACACTCTAGCAGCTCAGGTTTTATCACTGCAATTTGTACCTCCATTTCTTGTAATTATATAGTTATGTCATGTATTATGCACCGAATTGTTGTTCCCTGTTGCATAAGTATTGAATTATTTTATGTGAGGAGACAATTGTACAGATGAGTGCTAACCACTCTCTCCTATTTTTTATTGCTTTACATATGGGATGCTATTTTAGCAGAGTTTCACAAGGTTAATAGCTAGACATAGGTTTGGTGCATCCCTTTATAAATGATATTCTTCATTTAAAAGCTGTACTAGGTTCCATTTCTCTCGTTATCATGTTGTTCTGCCCGTCATACTAAAATTTCAACTTGGTATCTTCAACCTTTTGTTTCTATGCATTCTGAAAGTCTGTATCATCTGTGTTGCTACTTTTGAAACTCTCAACTCAACACTTCTTCAAATGCTCTTACTTTCATCTACAAACAAATTTGTTGTTTTCTGTTTATGATTTCATAACCAAGTTGAACCACAGAGCACGCCGTTAGTTTTCATTTTTTCACATTTTTTTTTGTATCTGAGGATGTTAAAAAAGAAAAGGATAATCAATATTTTCTTACTCATGTGGTAAACAGGTTTAGTTTTGTTGTCTTATCAACCAAATTGAAACAATAAAATGAAAAACTTTGATGTTTTCCAATGAATGACCTTGTTCTCTTTTCAGTATCCAGATAACCCTACAAGACAGCAGAAGAAGGATGTAAAAGAACTGGTATTTTCCATGCTTCCTTTTCTGTAGATATAAATGTTAGAATCTCATCCAGAAGGTAGTAGTTAGAACGTGATGTGGTCCTATTTGAGCCTTTGTTGCCGTTGTTAGAAGAAATCCTTACAGTCAAATTTATATTGTGGTATTGTGTTACAAAAACCCTAGTGTCTGATTTATCATGTCAATATGACAATATATTATCTTGACAAGAGGAATGTTTGTGTTTTATCCCCATACTTAAAGTAAGGTAGAGTCTTGTTCTAAACTTATGATCTAACACAAATTCTAATTAGGGATTGACCTTATGGCAAACAATGAACTTTGTTGTATGGTAGTAGGGACATTTAGTTATGCTACTAGACAATAAAATTTTGTTGTAATAGGATGTAATTATTACACAGGTACAGATCTTATCTCGAATGTATCCCTGCAGGGAATGTGCAGATCATTTTAAAGAAATTCTTAGGTATGTCAATGCTCACTTTATCATACAATTGAATTAATCACATGTTATAATTGCTTATTTTAATTTTGCTCTCTCCCCGTTTTATTCATTGAAATTTTTATTTTCTATTCAGATAGTTGTACTTTTTACAACTTCATTTAATTATGGATATGGATGTACAAAGTAATGGATTTGGTTAAAATTGTAAATTCATGACGGATGTTAAATAATCTACCAGAGTTTGACCATTGGCATTTAGTCAAGGGTTTTCTTAAGTATAATGCCGTTTTTGCCTCTCAATAATGAATGCAGACTTCTTGTATGTATTTACCTTTTCAAGTGAACTACATAGCTCATAAAATTATTCCTATTTTATCATTACTTTCCTATTTTTTTTTTCTAAAAGAGTTATTTAGTCATTACATTTTTGTGTTTTCTAACGAGGTCCTTTTTCAGCAATACTAAGTCTATAAGATTATTTTCATTTAGCATACGCAAATCCATGCCGTATTTGCTGCAAGAGGACATCCCCAAATACTCATTCATCTGAAATTCGCACATGTTGTCTTTATTTGCATCATTATTGAGTTATTTACTTTTTTAACCATCCTCCTGTCGGTGACTATGAGTTGACCTGGCAACATAAAGGTCAAACTTTTATACTGCTATGTTTTTAGACATTAATCATCTCCAACTTAGGTCTTATGGATCTTCATATCCTGTATCAAAGATTCATTTTAACGAATTATTTGATCTGCTCGAATTTTCACATTTTGATTAATTGCATCTTCATGTTAGTCTTTCAAAAGCTCTATTTTAGTTAACCTTTTGCTTAAGCACTTCTTTACATGTTTGGCAGAGCAAATCCTGTACAGACTGGGTCACATGCTGAATTTTCTCAGTGGTTGTGTCATGTTCACAATGTTGTTAATAGAAGGTGAGTTCTGCTCGTTTTGGTTTATTAGACGTAATTATTGCCGCTGTATGCTTTAACAAACGGCTCATCTTTTGCCCATGGATTTTGTCAGTGTAAGCCACTATTAGTATGTTAATGGGTATGTCCTGTTAAAAGTTTCGGCCTGATTTCTGCTTTGTGGACAAATATGCTTTAAAAGTGGGAAGTCTATAGTTAAGAAATGCTCTAAATTTTATTCCTTTAAAATTTGTATAGTACAGTTTGCTAGTAGTTAAGAAGACCTTGCTATGTTGATACCTGAAAAGAAAGAATCCCTTGTATGTATAGCTTACGAAAAACTGATAGGCTTGGTCAAAATGTTGACTTCATTTTCTGTACTGCTTAAGTTGTTTGATCCTTGTCGCACCTTGTAAATAAAGTTAAATTTTTGACTAGGTAAAAATCGATTGTGCTTTGTCCATGCATTAAGCCCAGAAGGGCTTTTTTTTTGTGTGATATATATAAAACGGATCATGACTCATAAATGAGTTGGTCCTTGATATCAAAGTAGCTGCAGTCAACGTTAGCAAAGCTAAGGTCGTTGTTGGATAAGCTTTTCAGTAGACATTTATAGGAAAGAAAATAAGAACATATATTGAAATTAACTTTGTATAAGTTAGAATTGGTTTATGTGTAAGTTAAATTAGCTTTTGAAGAAGTTGAATGAAATAAGTTTCTCATAAACTAAATTAATGTATACAAAAATTAAAGTTAGCTTTAAGTGTCTTGAGATGAAATTTATGCTAACAGGACTATCAGGTGTAAGTGCCATAATTTCTGATTTGCGTTAAACTTTATGTTCTTTTCAACAGCCTTAACAAACCAGTATTCCCCTGTGAACGAGTTGATGCAAGGTGGGGGAAACTAGAATGCGAACAGAAAGCCTGTGAAATTATTGGAAGTACATCATTTTTTGGGAAGATATAATAGGAATCTATTTAAAAATGATAGCTTACATATATGAGGTATGTACTAAATTTGGACTTATGGAAACATGTTTGTGAATGAATATTTTTTTATGCGGTACTCATAGCTTGATTTTTCATGACCCTAGTCTTATTTGTTCATATATAGAGTTTTGTTCATAACTGAGCTTAATTTACTTTGATAACTGAAATTTTAAGCCTGGATTTAGTGTGTACTGTTGGTAACTTCACTTGAATTACCAATTAAGAGTTTAATTGAACTACACCGACAATTTAAATGTATTGTTATGTTTTCTTATTGTTCTTAAATCATCTATTATCCTATAACAAACGAGATAGCAGTGAACACGATATAACACCTACACCTTTGAACAATTAGCTTCCTACGTAGCTTTTACAAATTTTTGAGTTCAATTTCTTCTTAAACAGTTATGAACTTCGTTCTTTACCTTTTTCATTTCTTCGTGAGAACCGTGGATTTTTTTCTCCAGCACTTCATTTTCTTCTGCATTTATTTCTTGTTAGAGGTTTTAGCTTTCTCTTGCTATTCTTCACAACAACGGCATGTCTCAAATCGTAAAGTCCTGACTCATGCGTACATAATGAAATATGAATGAACTTGGAAATTTTCTTGCTTGCCATGACGCCTTTAACAGTTCCCTGCCATGTGTCTCTACAGGAATAACAAATCCAACTTGCATTAGGCCTAAGATTATGTTTGGATAAATATATGATTACGTAAAATTAAAGAATTTAAAATTTCATTAAAAAAGGTTATCTAAATATTAATTAAAAATTATTTATACTCTCTCTTCTCTCATATCTATTTTTTTTTGTTTTTTAACATACTCTCTTCTCATGTTGGTTAGAGTGTTGACATTTTACTTTCGATTAGAATATTGTTAACTCGGATGAAATTGAGATGTTGATTCAAGTATGATTAAAGAGTCATCAACTTTATATCACTTTTTAATTTAATTGATGTTAACAAAAGTTTTTTTACAATAAAGTTGATTATGAGTATTTTTCAATTGACGTCCATTAGTCAAAGTTTTTTTCTTTTGTTAATATTGGAGGTGTTTTTCTGGATAATATTAAACAATTCTTTTTCGAGTTAACATCAATTTTGCTTGTATTTAATTAATGTAAATTGAGGTTGTTTTCTTTTGTTAATGTTGACAACAGTTATTTCTTTTACTAATTTAAGTCAAAAGTATTTCTAGACTAACATTAGTTAGAATTTATTTGTATCATCACACGAATTCTTCCTCTACTCTCAAGAGTAACCTTGTAGAAATTACCAAGTTGTCCTTATTAAAGAACCCCAACCTTCTTCTTTATGGAATGAGAATCGGATGGCTGAAGGGAGGTGTCATTCGGTGTATAAGTTGTGAATCAGACGCTAACCCTAACCTATCCGGTTTACAAAACGTTTTGAGAACCAGACCTGTTCACAATTTAGATTTTAATTTTTTTTTATTTTTTTATGAGTTGTTGGAATACTATGTTATATATTTAGAGGAAGTTAACAAGGTGTGTGATTCCTAGGTTGGGTTTTTTGGCTCTTCACTTGCCTTAATTAAATGAGTAAATGTACAAAACACTCTTCCCAAGCTGGAATGCAGCATAAGAGAATGGATTGGAAATTAGAATGTGAAGTAAACATATAGAGGCAGCAAAAGAGACTCTTTATTTCTTTTTTTACTTTTAAGTGTTTTTTACTTTTAAGTACATTAATTTTAATTGGGTGGGTGGTGGTAGGTGACAGCTAACAAAGTCATAATTTAATTACATTAAGTTTTTAAAAAATAAATTAGGTATAGAAGAAGGAAGGTGAATAGTTTAATAGTAGACAAAATAACAGTTTCTCACCATATCTATCATAGTGTACAAAGTTAATGTTAGTTTAAAAATTGAAAAAATGTGAACAGCATGTCATACTTTTGTCATTTGCAAAAAAATTGACAACCGGATGACACCCCATCCGGTTCACATTTGAAAAAAAATGTAAAACAAAATGAGAACCGGATGAAGCTCATACAGTTGTCATGCTGTCAGATCGGAAAAACTCCCTGTTCGCCATTGACAGTCTCAAAAACACCAAATCAACAATATTACTTACTAATTACTAATAAACATAAAAAAAATTGCTTACCTAGGACTGTTTGAAGATTTAATTGAAGATTTAGAAAAAGGAACAAAACAGACCAGCTCTGACCGGATATATGGGTGAAGAGAGTTGAGGATATTTTTGTCTTTGCATTTTTTAATTAAGGGCATAGTTATCTTTTAATAATAAGTATGGAGGTACAGGAAGAGGGTATGGGGGTGGGTATGGAGGTGGAGGAAGAATTCGTCTTATCATCATTGGCAGGACTATTTGTCTAGTGATATTAGTTTTTTTTATTTTTTCAGATAATAACGAGACTATTTATTGACTAATGTAAGTCATGGTTTTTCGGTAAACGTTGATAACGGTTATTTTTTTGGTTGACTTTGTAGAAATTATTTTTCATTGAAGAAAATTAAGCACATTTCTTCATCAACATTAGTTAGGTTTTCCTGGCCTACGACTATTTTTATTTTTTTTTAAATGTTATCCCATTTAACATAGGTATATGTAGTTTATCAAACATGTCTCCAAATTTAAGATATTTCACCTTAGATTTCTAACAAGTTGGACAAATAGATACGTACTTCATTATATTCCTCTTAATGTCATATCACCTTTTTTAAGTCTTTTAAGATCATAATCAATATTTTTTTTATATTCAGTGTTATTATATAGGATAACGGAATATATCGAGGATATTGAAAATTATTTATAAAGCTATAAAAGAAATTATAACAGGTTCTGACATCTTTGTGGTCAAAACAAATATAGAATATATACATATAATATATATACATATAGATAATTTTTAATATATATATATATATATATATATATATATATATATATATATATATATATATATATATATATAATTGTAGTTGTTAGTGGTGACAACAACTACAATTAACATAGGTGGTGGGCACCGGTGATTGGCGATGAATAGCAACAAGTGGTAGTGAACAATAACGATAGGTGGTGAGTAGCGAGGTTATGACTGTTATTAAGTTAAATGAAGTAACGTGTTGAACCGTAATTCAAATTAAGTCAGTTAGGTTTCAAAGAAGAGTTGTTGCACAACACATTAGGGTTTTTTGCTAAGTTTTGTTGCATCACCGCATAAGTTCGTGTTCTGATTATCACATTGCCACACAACTTCGTTCTTTGATGGTCGTATCGTTGTTGTCGCTACACACGTTAGGGTTTATCTCTACCTTTTTCACCATTTTCTTTCATGGTAGCATTCTGTGATGCAAAAAGTGGCCATTATGAGAAACTTGCATTCCCATCGCCATGTGGTGGCGACAAGCCGTAGATCCACTACCGATTTTTGTCGTGACGTCGTTATACACGATTTTTTTTATAACATTGTTCATACCAGAATGTAAACTAAATCTATTCTTATAATCTTTTATTTATTTCAATTTATTCGCTACAAAATTTGCCTCTGAATCCCAACATACCCTTTGTCCTTAAAGAGAAATTCTTAGCTTGATTAATATCTAATAAATTAGTCGTACATTTCAAGTTAGGTCTACTAACTTCCTAATTGTCTCAAGAGAAATAATCAATTATAATCAACATGTTACAACTAATGTGATTAGGTGATATCATGATGTCAAAACTCAAACTTCTGACATCTTTAATCAACTCTAATTCCTTAATGATCAATGGTAACATTTAAATATTTTTTCTACCTAAAATGTTTACTATAACATGAACTTTTCCAAGGTGATACATCAAACACAAGCCATACTCTTCAAGAAATTTCATTCACCTTCTCTACCTTATGTTCAACTCTTTCTAATTATATAAATACCTGGAACTTTTACCGTCACCAAACACATCACATATGACATCAAAACCATGTTGTTAACTCTAAGTCTGGATAATTCCTTTCATGCACCTTTAATTGTTAGGAAACTCAAGCTACAACCATTTTCTCTATTATCAAAACATATATTAATCCTTAAGAAGCATAACAAAAGACTTTGTACCGAGGATTGTTAACTCTAATGTACTAATTCATCCCTTCTTTAGTTCCATAAAACTCTACTCGCTTTAATCAATCCAAGCCAAGGTTTGATACTTAAGTTCGATTGTGTTAGAGGAGCTACTATTTTAGATAATCTCTTAATGAATTTCCTATCCTAACTCATCAATATTACAAAGCTTTTGACTTTTGAAATGATTTTGTGACGTTCCCACTCAAGAAAGTCTCAAGTTTAGAAAGATTTATTAAAATCCCCTAAGTTGATATAACATGTCCCAAAAACTTTGTTTTTGTCTTTGAATACATAAGATGCTCGATATGCTCCTCTTGTGTGTGTCAGTAAAAAAAAAAGATATCATCAATAAATACCGTCATAAACTTATCTGAGAAATTACTCATGAAGATAGTTAAGACATTTGTCACTCTTAAGGACGTAACTATATATTCATAGCAATCATATTGATATTTGAGTGTTATCTTCTTAACATCTTTAGTTTTAACTAGAGATGGTAACATCACCTTTTATACATATATATATAGAGAGAGAGACAACTAGTTTATAAAATTAATACATTATATCATCAATTATTAAAAAATGATATTTTTTTCTTAATAGTCAACTTGTTTAATTGTCTATAATTAGCACATAAATGAGAAGAACCATCATTACTTTTCACCAACAACACTAGAGCACTCCAAGGAAAAATACTTCATTGATAAGTTGTTTTTCTAATAAGTCTTTAACTTGTTTTTTTAACTTTGCTAACATAATTGACATAATTCTACAAGGAGAAATTGATGTTTTGCCTCCATCCAGAACCAAATCTATAACAAATTTTATTTCTCTCCGGGTAACTTTGGAATTTCATTAGGAAACACATTCATAAACTCTTAGTACCATAAACATATTCTTTTATCATTTTATCATTATTAACGTCTTCACAAGCTAACAACACAACATTTTGTCCTTTTTATAGCTAAAAACGGTTGTACACTATCAATACCAACAAGGAGAGTGAATTGGAATTTTTAAAATTTTATTTCTCTATTAACAACCTTAGAAAACTTTTCTTAAAACAATAAGTTTGGAAGATTAAATTTCTTGTAAGTACAAATATATTTAAGAAATATGTAAAAGATAACAGAAAGAGATATTCCACAATTATTTTAAATTGGTATAATTCAACATGATTTTACATTTAGTATCTAACATACTTAATGTTAGAGAGATTGTATTCACTGTCTTGTAATATTCATATTACAATCTCACTTCAAATGCAAAATTTGTAATCGTATAAGATATGAACTAACTCCTTGAACAACCCTTGATTCTTAACACATCTTTTAGAACTAGGAAATGTGTCAAGATTAACTCTTTCCATAATGAACTTTGCAAGTCTTTCAATCAAATTCAGAATTTTACTTTTTAAAGTCTTACAATTTTTACAATTAAAAACAACACCTTGAGAAGAAGTATTGCATGAGAAGTTGTTGTATAATAAAGTTTCATAATCAGATGTTGTATTATCTAATTTTTCTTACAATTAATAAACTTTCTTCTCAAGTTACTATTCAAACCCTTTAACTTATTGTTTGAATAAAATAGTTTTTTTATTCATCAAATAACTCATTAAAAGCATCTACAAACTTAGCATAATTGGATTTAATCTCAAATTTAGAATCACTTATATTGCTTGAAGACTCAACATCAGCCATAAAAAAGATTAGTTTTGTTATTGTCTTTTGAAAAGTCACTTGGAAAGGAAAAATCATTGTTATGTATGCTCTTTTAGATGTTTTTTTGCTTTTCACTCTTCTTTTCACCATATTTTTACTTCTTTTGTGAATTTGGACAATCAACCCTTACATGTGCATGTTTTCAATAACTAAAACAAGAAAAATTAGGTAAATTAAAATCAATTTTTCTTTACTATTGTACCTATCATGGAATTACTTCTTTGCTTTGTTTCTTTACTTTAAAATTATTCCAAGCTTTTTTACTACTAGCAATGATAATTCTTCATTATCACTTCCTTCCTAGATTCCTTTTCACCTGGTTTTTCTTTATAAGTGATTTTAGTGTCAATTTTTTTTTCTTTTTTCTTGTTAATCACTTCTTATTTAGCAAGCCTGCTCATGTCTAATTCGTGCTCTCTAAGCTTACAATACAGTGGTGTAAGGCTTACGGTATATAAATCCTTAGACTTAGAAATTGTTGTGACTTTTGATTGTCAAGCTCTATGAAGACACTTAAGGATTTTGATGATCATTTTATCATTCTCAAACACTTCTCACAAACTAGTGAGATTTTTCATGACATATGTGGTGAATCTTTAAAATAGATTCATCTTGTTGCATCCTAAACATCTCATGCTCTTAAAAAAGTATGTGTTTTCTTTCCCTTTTCACATCTATGGTTCCTTCATCTGCGACACTCAAGGTGTCCCACATTTCATTTGTAGTGTTGCATTGAGACACATGAAAAAAATTATCCAGATTCAACCATAAGTTATTATATTCTAAGTTTTGCAATCATATTCATTTAAATTATTTTGTGGTTTTTCTTCTTCCATTATGAACGTGTTTTGGAATATAATGACGGTTGATTTTGGCATCCCAAATTTCTCTATCAATGATTTAGTGAAAAATGTTAGATTCAATTTTTCATAAATGATAGTTCACCATAGTAAACATATGTGGTTTATTGATTCAAACACCTTCAACAAATGGTAGACTTTTCTTGGTCATATTAAAAGAACTTTCAAAAATTCTTAGTAACTTTCAAGAACTAACTCTTAGTACTAGTTCTTAGGAATATGATCAAGTTTAAGAAAGGAGTAAATTGAACTTTAAAAAGAATTAGAAAGTTTATGCATATGAGATTAAACAATTAACTTTGAATTCATAGATACTTTAAACAAAGCTAGTTTTAGCTACAAGAAATGTTATTTAATCTTTCATAACATGCATTATGAATTCAATTCAAATATGAATTATAAAAGATAAGAGAACATCAATAAGAATTATATTGGTTTACCTTCCCAAGAGATCTACTAGCTTAATCAATGTGATTAAGCTAATGCACTAATTTTCAACATTTACAATAACTCCTTAAGAAAACAAGAAAATATATCTCAAAATGTGGGATCTTAAACTTATAAGATCTCTTACAATTTACTATGAAATTATATCTCAAGATATTTATCTTAAAAATCCTAATAAAAATTAACTAAAAAGAAGAAAAAAGTTTACATAACACTATCATTTAACAAGTTTTAGCTCCAATCAAGAGGAAGGAGAAAAATGATGATCTTCAATATAAGTTTATCAATATATGATCTTGATTCAATGATCTTTGATGAATAGTTCTAACAAAGATTTTTTTAGAATGCAAAAGCTCTGACCGAAAGTATTTTGAAAGATTTAAAGCTTAGTTAAACTTTGAGTTAATTTATATTTTTAGTGTTAATTCATACTTTTTTAAAAAAGTACAAAACACTGCTCTACACGTCTGATGGATTTAGCCAACTAAAAACTATTTTAGCTAGTTAAAAGATAATTTCATCAAGTTTGATGAGACTTTAACCAGTTAAAAAGATCACTTAAAAGTGGTCGTTTTATTATTTTAACTAATTTAAAAATTATGTTTTAATTGGCCAAAACATTTTTAAAACATAACTTTATAAAGTTTCATGAAATTTTAGCTAGGTAAAAAATCACTTAAAAGTGGTCTTTTGATTATTTTAGCCAATTTAGAAATTATGTTTTAGTTGGCTAAAACAATGTGAGGTTCAATTTTCTAAAATGATTAAGTGATTTTAGCCATATAAAATAAAAATTTAATGGATTAAAATATTCTAACTTGCAAACTGTACAAGATTAATAATATTTTAGTTAACTAAAAACATTCTTAATTAATAAAATTAACTTAACCTTTAAAATAATTTTTTAAACATTTCTTAAAGATATTTTGGTCAAAATTAAACAAGATTAAAAAAAATTTACTCACAACACATCAAACATCAAACATCAGCGTTATAATTAAAATAACTAAATTAATTATAATACCAATCTTTAACATATCTATCATCAAATCTAAATAGTTCAAATCATTTCAATTAAGCCTATTTGTTTTTTCAATTTCAACAATAATAGTTACTCCAAATCAAATTTTGTCTATCACATTGATATCCAACATCTAGTAAATATGTCAACTTTTTTTAACATTTATCATATTACTTTTGAATTAAAGAAGTTGACATGTTAATTTTAACAATGTCATATTTCAATATACTAATAAATATTTGACTAGAATGGTTAATATGGAACCAATTTTACATATTTATTAAATATTAAGTATATAAAATATTTAATAAATATGACATTGTTTAAAATTTTGTAACAATGTCATATTTTAATATACTAAACATTTAATAAATATAACAAATATTTCAGATCAGTAAATCAACTCATGATTTTTCAGTTTCAACAATAGTTAGTGATTTGTCTATCATATTGATATCCAACATTTAATAAATATGTCAATTTGGTTCTAACATCATATTACTTTTGAATTAAGGAAGTTGACATGCTAATTTTAACTATGTCAAATTTTAATATACTAATATTGGACTAAAATGGTCGATATGGAGCTAAATTTACATATTTATTAAATATTAGATATATAAAATATTTAATAAATATGACATTATTTTTTAATTTTAACAATGTCATATTTTAATATAGTAAACGTTTAATATATATACAACAAATAGTTCAAAACATTAAATCAACTTAATCAAACTTGTTTGTTTTTTAATTTCAACAATAGGTATTCCAAATCAAATTTTTGTCTATCATATTGATATCTAACATTAGGTATATAAAACACTGAAATTTTTTAGTTATATAAGTTAATTTTAGAAGTACTAAACTCATTAATATTATTATTATATATAGATAGATAGAATAATTTGTAAGGATGTAATTTAATCTACTTTTAAAGTATTTTGATTTAATTTAAAAAGAAAAAAATATAATTCAGGTAAAATTGATCCTGACAATAACTTTGGCTTATTACTTTTTTTTTTAAATTAAATGAACTTGTTACTTAGGATTTTCAATAATTTATGTTCAAATTGAAATTTTGGTTGACAGAAACAATCCTTCATCCCACTTGGTACAAAACGAAACTTGACACACTCAAGATCACCTATAACTAAATATGGAGAAATCATAATTAACAACTCATTTGTGTTTTTTTAGTCATAAATGCTATAATATAAAAATAAAATAAAATAGTCAAAAAATGAAAATTATATTATAAATATAAGTGCTATTTCAAAATAAAAGATAAAATATCATTAAATAACTACAAAATTTATTAAAACAATAGTGTTATAATATAATATAAAAGTATTACTGAAAAAACATATACTACAAAAATAGCAAACTGAAACTATGGTTATCGTATAAATATTCCATAGTTAATATATGATTAACATTATTTTCTATTAATTTTTTACTTTAGATTAGAATTAAGTTAGTATGATTCGTACAAAACCACGTAGTAAATGAGAATTATTATTTTGTCTCAGATCATTATCACGTTGGCCGTGGTATATATATATATATATATATATATATATATATATATATATATATATATATATATATATATATATGCAATACGAATTTGTTTTACCACTTGGTTTCCGTTGTATAGAACATGAAATATGAAGAATCATAGAGTGCATGCGCTCTTTATTCACCATAATTTTTGTTACAGTTTATCATTCATGTACAAGTGTTAGAAAGCATACATTGATGAGAACATGTTTTAAGTTCTTATCCAGAGGTAAACCTATAAGATAAATAATATCCCAATGCAGCAATGACCAGAACTGCGGCACCAACATTTGCTGCTAATTTTTTCTCTTCATCATTCACTATCCCTTCAGCTACTTTTGAAAATACCTTGGATACACCGCCAACCCTTTTCACTGCATTCTCTTCACTCTTCCCTTCGTTTTTGCCAGTAGTTTTGCTGCTAGATTCCTTTCCCTTTTTCTTCTCAACTTTTGGACCAGAAGTTTCTGCTTCCTTGGCTAGAAATTTTTCTGTCTCAGTTTCTTTCTCTTTAAAATCAGCTTGTTCATTATCTTTCGCGTGTCTTGACTCATAAGGTTCCTCTTTAACTTCATTCTCTGAGTTCCTTTCCTTCTTAGCAGCATCAGCACTTGTTTCTTCTATCCTATTTTCCTCCAATTGCTCTTTAACTGTTGGCTTTCTGGAAGCATTTGTTATTGCAGGTTTTGGCTCACCTTCCTCTTGACCCTTTGGAGGTTGCTCATCACCTTTGATTTTCTGTTCCATTGTTGGTGTTGATTTAGGTTCAATTTCCTCTTGACCCTTTGGACTTTTTTCAGCTGTTTTTACTTTGGTTAGCATTCCTGGTGTTCGTCTTGGTTCAAATTCCTCTTGACCCTGCTGGTACCTTTCAGCTGTTTTGACTTTGGTTAGCATTGTTGTTGTTGGTCTTGGTCCAAGTTCCTCTTCACCCTTTTCAAGCTTTTTATCTGTTTCCATTTTTGTTGACACTGTTGGTGTTGATTTTGGCTTATCCACCTCTTGAATCTTTTGAGGCTTTTCATCTCTTTGAATTGTGGCTGACCTTAGTGGTTCTGGTTTTTTCTCCAACTCCTTTTCACCCATTTGAGGTTGACCAGTAGAACCAACTCTTTTTTCCTCTTGACCCTTTTGGTCCCTACTTGGTTCTGAAGGGGTTTGAGATGTTGTGTCTTCCTTTTTCTGTGCCTGGAAGTCAGGGCGTGGTGGTGAAGCACTTTTCTTTTCTTCAATTGGTTCTTCCACTGTAGTTTTAGTTGTAGGTTGTGGTGGAGTAGGATCCTGAACTTTTTCATCAGGCTTTGGTTCAGCTACTACACCTTTGTCTTGGGATGTTACCACTTCTTCTTGTTTAGGAGCAGCTTGTGAAGTGGTTGTGGACTTCTTTGGTATTGTAAGGGTCAGAACTGGAGCTTCGTACTTGCCCTGAAGTGCATCTGCTTCACAATAATCAGGAATGGGATATGATTGGTCAATTCGTTGCCATATTGTGCCTCGAACTTGTCTTTCTCCATATATCCTCACCGTTCGTGAAGCGGCCACATAGGTAATCTTTACACTGTCCCTAGGAAAGCCTGCAAAATTAGGTGAGAAAGATAGTTAAACTCAAGACAAAAGAAAACAAACTGAAAAACTAAATTAAACTCGATTTGCCTGTTTAAGATAAAGCTTTTGAGGAAGATTTTGAACCATTAAATGTGAACTATATTCATATTAATTGAAACTATTTTTTGTGGTTGAAAATACTGTGAGTGTTAATGTTGTACGTTTAAAATAGAGATGTGCATAAGTGTTTGGCTAAGT
>Ga0209700_107597_pt1 | contig 15045 bp, 5 predicted proteins | sample SiratroredBW_FD_187528 | JGI IMG/M metagenome (GOLD analysis project Ga0209700, IMG submission 187528) | Root nodule microbial communities of legume samples collected from California, USA - Siratro red BW (SPAdes) (version 2) | ecosystem: Host-associated > Plants > Roots > Nodule | place: USA...
AAAAAAAAAAAAAAAAAAAAAAAAAAAGTTTTTAAAAAAAAAAAAAAAAAAAAACAATGCTAAGCTTCATTTTATTTAAGAAAAGCGAAAGAATTTTTTAATTTAAATTTAAAAAGCTTCTTATTTTCTCTCTGTTATACGTACTAAATAAAGAGTTAAGCATAAGATGATTGAACTCTAGGATGCGAAATACAAAATTTTGGATTATCCTGCTACACCATGACCAATAAATAAATTTAACATATTGTATAAGGAAATATGTAATTCATAACATGAGTTTTTGTGTGACATCATTTTTAAAATCTCATAATATATATATATATATATATATATATATATATGATATATTATTATATTTTAATTTAAAATATTTATTATCATGAAATATATTTTTACAATAAAAGTGACTTTTAATTTAATATATTATTAAATATTTATTTTATTGTCGATGGATTAAATTCAATAGTAGTAGATTGGCGGATGATTTACTGCCAGATTAAATTCGTTAGTAAACCAACAGTAAATTTATTGACGAATTTAGTTATTAGTATTTGACAGCCAATTTACTAACGAATTATCAACAGATTTAATTTATCGATAAATTCATCAATTCGTTGCTAAAATCTGTTTGGTAATAACATTTTACTGACGGATACAAATTCGTCGACAATTTATCAGTAATTCCATTTTTTTTAGTGAAACATTGGATTAAAGTCCATTTTTTTTAGCTTTCCAATTTAGGTACAAGTAATAAAAGATGAGTTTCTCATTTTTAAGAAGTTTTCATATTCATAAAACTCTTTTATAAACTTCATCTACTAATCTGTTGTCAGATACCATAATTTCTTTATAAATCTATAATTAAAGTCCTAGGGTTTTATGGTTGTCGCACTCTCATATTATCTACCTTACTTGTAGAAATTCAAATTTACTAGTTAAAAAAATTATATTCATTGTTTATGCTAATTAATTGTACACCATATGGTTCGGTAGTACTTGTTTGGATTTCTTGTTTGTATTGACTTTGTTTAATTGTTCTATTTGTAGCTTGGACTTGGTTATTCTTATTGTAAGGGTTTGGGTTGTTTTCCTTTTGTATAAGGGTTGGAGCGTCCCTTAAGTGTTTCCATTTATTGCAATTATTCGTTGTTCAAAAAAGAAATTGGCCTAGACCAATACTCCTCTTCAAATCTTTTCTTGAAATAACACAAGAATTCTTGTTTAATATTATTCTAAAACCTATTTCAGTTCTTCATCCTTTTTTCAATTGATGGCACCATGTGCGAACTTGGTGTTAAAATTCACCTCCCTTAACCATATGAGTCTTGACATTTGTTAAAGTGAAGATTCTCTATAAGTTGTCACCTATTAAAATTATTTTTGTAATCTTTCCCCTTTCCCGTATCTTCTCCTCACTAGGATTCATTTCTTATTCTCTATTATCTAACTTATTAAACTACATGACAATACTCTTTTGTTTCTCATGTATGTTTTCGAAGTGATTATTATTCCACTCTTTTACTTGTACATTCAAGCCTTTTAACTTTTCTTCAATAATATATCTTTCGTACCTTATTACATCAGTTGTAGCTTACAACCGAGACCGATGTTATATGTCTCTTTTTGTTTTGATCTTTTAAATTTTCCTTTGCATCGGTTGTGTTTATAACCGATATATGTGTATTTTTTACATCGGTTCTTCAACCAATATAAAAAGTCATGAACTTTCTACATCACTTGCATCAACATCATATGCGGAACTGATTTACAAAGCCTCATAGAACTAATGTAGAATCTCATTTTTCTACTAGTATGTGTTATTTTCTATTTACTTATTATTGTTATAATGTCCATAATGTTGATCTAACATTTTTCTTATTTGGGATTATGTTCGTTATGAAGTAAGTTAATTATGAGAGCAATTGCTAGTGATATGATGACCAGGCAGAAGCTGAGCTTGATCCAATATCTCAGTTCCTTACCATATTACTTATGTTTAGAAGAAAGCATTGCAACTACATTCAGAGAACATAGTATTTGTCATTGATTGTACTGTTGTTCCTCTATACATCTCCTAGCACATTGAAGGTTGCTAGGGGAACCTCCATGTTAGTTGATACAACTATGGGTCATGTAAGTCATTTAATATTATCTATATTTTTTATATATTATAATAATTACATTTAACTTATAATTTATTGTGTTAGGTATATGGACAAATTAAGTGTCGACCAAGATAAATAAAAAATATATGAATTTCTTAAGCCTCAATCCATCCAAAAATCTAAAAACAAAGGGTTTTAAATCTAGCAATATATAAAACATGGATGAGTGACTCCCAAAGGCATATTGACTCGGCTCCATATATTGAAGGGCTAGTATTCTAGCTTACATTTTTTTTAACTATGATAGTTATATAACTAAATTTTTGACATTAACCGTAGGTCCTACTGACAAGTTGATTCAGTTATTTATAGGGATTACATAGTAGTATGATTTTGTTCGCTCCAAAAAAATTCCAGCCAGGGAATGAAAACTTATTACAAGGGTAAAATTTTTACATTTTCATTACATTACAAGTATAAGTGTATTTGAACTAACATATATGTCTTTGCTTTAATTAGAGTTATGGCTGAAGTAAATGTTTTAAGTGGAAGGAGAAGAACAAGGTCACTATAATTTATATACCCTAAGGTTAGACCATCTTTTAATACATATAATAGTTATTTTATATCCAACATGTATGAAATTAACTTTTCTCACTTCTTTTTTATTTTAATGTAATAAGCAAGCAGATTCATTCAAATATGGTTGCTACTATACCTGATGTATTGGATGGGAGTCATTATTTGAGTTGGTATCATTAAGTCTTGGACAAAGGTAAAATATTAAACATAAGATGATTTTCATTTTATCATTATAATCATGACATAATCACATAAATTAAATGTTTGAGGTCTTTAATGATCAATTTCTAGTGTCTTAGAATGATATCCAATAATTGAGAGAACAATTAACTACTTTTTTTTATCCAATATAAATAGTTTAGTTTTATTTTATTCTTGATAAAAATTTTATATTATAAAACATTATTTTGTATAGATTTTTTAGTTCAAATATTTAATTATTGTTATTAAGAATTTTATGTATTTTAAGTTCTCGTTTGAAGCTAGGACCAATATTATTAAAAAAAAAATATTCAAATTTTACATTAGACGATGTTACGTCGAATTGTACCAAAATATAAATTTATGTTGAATATTGCATTATCCCGCATAAATTTTAGACATTTTTAACTTATTTTTTTTAATAAAACTTTACATTGAATTATGTTATGATTCGACGTAAAATAAATTATTTTATGTTAAAGATTTAGTCTTACATAAATTTACGTTACCATATTCACGTCAGATAGACGGTTAACAAACATAAAAAAGTCTTAAACAATAATATATCTAAAAAAATCTCTTTTGTAACCCGTTAAGTTTGTCCCTAATTTCTCAACAATATTACTATTTAAGTAAAAAAAATCTATTACAGTTTCTTAAATTGTCATCTAACATAGAGTGTCCAAAACTCAATCAATTTTAGTAGAAATTGTGGAAATTGTTACCTTTAAAAATTTACTAAATTTTCAGTAGCACTGAACATAATATATCTGTTCACATAAATAAACATGATATATATTTTTCAAAATGTACTAAAATATAAATAATGTATTTGTTGAAAAATTAACATGAACAGTCATAATAATATAAAATTATTATTTCACATTTGGTTAATAAAAATTATTTTTTTATATAAAGTTATTGACAATATATATATATATATATATTATCAATAACTTTATATAACTCGTTACTATTTTAACAGCATTTTTTTATATTTAATTTTAGAAATAATATTAATTTCAAGAAAGTGTTAACAGGTATTCTAAATATATGGGTTAAGAAATAAAAAAAAAAAAAACCCACTTTTATTAGAATACAAAACACAATATGTTTTTCTTTACCTTTTAATATATTTTTAATTTCTTGAAGAATGTCCTTCTTATTAAGAAATCCATAGGTTATGACTGGATAATGAAAATATTTATTTATTACTGGAGAGGATGGGATATAAGACGATGACAAGAACAACCACAAGAAAACGAAAGACATTTTCTCGAGTTTAGTGGGTTTTTTCTACCAAATTGCCCCGTCTTATTAACATTTTCTTATTGGATGTTTATCAACACAGTTTACTTTGCCACTCCTTATATTTGTTTGTAATGTATGATTAATTCATTAATTAGGAATTGGGACGATAAGCTTCTTAATTTTGTTCTTTATTGGACTGCATATATACGTGTATTTGTACTGTACCTTTGACCTAATGTGTTTACATTTTTGTGTCATTTAAGCGACCAAATTCTACAGCTCTAACAAACTTGTTTTCGTGTCTTTTCTTTAGCGATGACAAGTAATGAAGTTTCATTGGTCATGAATGTTGTTACATCGAGTCAATTTAATTAATGTAAATCACACGACTTAAACAAAAAAAAATACTTCTTTTATCAAACCGGGTTGGATTAAAAATAATTCCACTATACTTTTAGTAATCTACATATCACCCATATATTTCAATATCTATTTATAAAATTACAATATTATTTTGTTTTCTCCATGATGTTATACCTTTATTCACACCATATTTTTATAAATTATTTTTAGGATATATATATATTTGATATCTTTATTTTTTTATAATTATTTCATATTTATCCAATTATTATCTAATACTCTTATTTTATATATATATATATATATATATATATAATTATAATTTTTTTCTTGATATTTAATAAGAAAGAAAAAATTATATTCTTTTGACATTGAATACTTGATAATATTATATTCTCTTTGTTATTATTTTTATTATTTTTTATAAAAAAGTTTAATTAATATATGAAACTAACTATATTATCCATCTAAGCATTTAAACACATTATGAATATATTATCCATACATGCCTTAACAATGAATATCATGTAATCTACCACTTGTAGATACTTATTAATATCTCTTCTTTTCTATTTTCACTCCTTTCAAAATATCTTTATTAACGGTTTGTCTCAAAATAATCTCTCTACAATTATTGAAAACAAAAATGATGTAAGTAGTCCTATTGTCTTAGACCTTCAATGGACTTAAATTATATTGTTAGACTCCTATATACTAATATTGATATTGGAGATGAATATAGACATCTCCTTCATCCATATAATCCATTACCTAAAATCCTAGTCTACTCAACATATATTTTACGAATTCTTATTTAATAAAGTTGTATTTTTTTTTAAAATCTACTTTCACTATTACACACATATTATTCTTTCTTCTCCTAATTTCCTCTATCGCCTCATTTGTTATTATTACATTATCCATAACATATTCTTCTTCTTCTCCTAATTTTCTCTACCCGCCTCATTTGTCACTATTACATTATCCATAACGTCTCTACTTTATATAAATGTTGCTTGGGAAGGGTTAATGATTCTACTAAATACTTCCTTCAATCTATGGATAATATTTTTTTATAATTATTATTTTATCCAATTGCTATTTAATGCTCTTATTTATATTTATACAATTATATAATTATTTTTATAATTCAAAAAGTGTATCAAATAAAAACACTCCTTATTAAGAGAAGCAAAAGTTATGAATAATAAAAATTAAAAGAAAAATTAACATGGTTATTTTAAGTAGTCATAACGGTTAATAAATTTTAATTTTAATATATTCAAATTCTTTTAGATTGAATCAAAATTAATATTTAAATTCATTTAACTCGATAAGAAATGAAAAGAAATTCAAACAAATTATATTAAATAATTTTCTTTCCCAAACAAATTCAAACTCATCGACAAGTATTTCTTGCACACGTTTCAAATATTTAACTTATAAAACAAGATGAGCTCTTTTAAAAAATGATGTTGGGAATAACATTAGAGGAAGATGATAATATTTATAATGGACGACGTGGTTAAAGTATGCCTTATTTATTTATTCTTTATTGTTAACAAAAAAAATGTTTAAATGTCTAAACTGTTGACCATGTGTATGTAGTTTTTATTTTTATTTTCTCTAGCGACAACTATGTATATAAAAGTTCGTTCTTAGGTTGGTGTTAGAGGAAGAAGAACAAAGCTTAGAAAGCTAAATGAATACGCAGAATCTCCTAAATAGAAGCATTTGTTCTTGTTCATTTAATTTTAGAGCCTCTCATAATATTTAATATTGATTTCACTGCAAACAATGTAAGAATTTTTATACACACAACATTTTATAGATGAATTTGTTAATTTATTATTCCTGAGAAATGATCTAATTGAGAGTTTGGTTCTAAAACAAACCAAAGAGATTCATACTCAATTTCAAGTGGTCTACTTTGGCTAATTCTAGAATATTTTATACTATTTTGGAATGATGGTTCTTCCAATGGATGGATGAAGTATTTCTTCATGGAAACATTTCAAAGCTTGAGTAAGCAGGAATTTGAAAGATTATCGCTAACAAAATGAAATAGTATACTTAAGCAAGCATGTTTTGGCCATGGCTATTTCTAGGTATTGATTAGTATGAGACCTCACATGCACCCATTCCTGTGATGTTATAACCACTTTTTATATCCTTACAATTACATTTGACAGTAATGGAGAATTATTTGCAAAAATTTATCAGATCAACCACAGTTATGATACAATAAACAAAGTTAATCTAACTCAAAATGAAAGAAGTCTGTGACAACAAAATTTACCCTTTGTTGTGCATGAGGGCGCAATTTCACATTAACAGAGCTGTAATAAAATTGATGAAAAGTGATGAGCAGTAGTGATGATTTTGCATAAAAAAGTATGGAAGAGGAGAGAAACACAGTTCATAATAGGGTTTGGTTAAAGGAAGAGAGAAAGAAAATAAAGGTGTTGGTGTTTTTGTTCAGTTGGGTTGATGGCAAAGGTGGTTTGGGAGAGGAAAAGTAAATGAGGATGTGAATGAGTGAATGAATGGAAGAGGAAAGTGACGTGCGCCGACTAGCTTACTTTAACCCATTCCTCATCTTTCACTAGAACTGCACTTTTGGCAGGTTGTGTTGTACACCCAAATGTCCATTTTCTCTTCCCCCACTTTCATCATTCCTCATTCATACTTATGTGACATCATTGCATTGCACTACGTACACTTCCATCATTTCTTCAAACCTAAGCCTAAGGCCCCTTATTAACCAACCAACCCCTCCTTCATTCCTTCCACTACTGCTCTTATATTTTTTCAAACTTCCCCAAACAACTATAATGAACCCCTTTAATCAGTCTTTGTTACTGATTTTCACAGGCCAAGAGTGAGAGAGAGAGAGAAAGCATAGCATTCCTTGTTTCGGATGGTACTGACAAAACTGTGCATTTGTTTTTAGGGAAAGGTCATCATGGTATGTAAGCCACACATCACATAGGGAACATGCAACATATCTTATGTTGGAAAACACACAAGGCTCCCATTACACACACCAAATCTATGCCCCTTTGAATAAATTAGACCAGAAAACGCATTGAGTTACCTATGCAACATATGTGTCTATCTAAGAAAATTCATCTCTCTGCGCTCTATCTCCACCTTCAGTTTGACAGTTTATCTGAAAAGGACATCAAATTCATAACAGGTTGAATGTCCCTCCTCAGTCTCCTGACACATTTTTCTGCGTCTCCCTTTTCATTCTACTCCTGTATTATTACGCTTACGTAATCTCATACATGTTTCTACTTCGTATTTTTTGGTCTTCTGAATCATCGCATACCATTCACGGCGCTTTCAAAATCACCGAAAGCATTAAATACCTGCTTATGATATTAAAGAGTAACGTTATTTTTATTTCACTTTGTTTATACAACAGCCTTTTATTATTACATCTTTCTTTTATATACATGCCTACAAAAAAAGATAGAAGCTCTTTTTCTTTTTTGAATCATGAAAGAAATGTATAAATGTCAGAGTATAGGAAAGTAATTAGTGTAGGATTAACATTACTCTGTATATTAATTATATATGTGCATATATCTACACTAGTACACTAACATATATACCCTATAAAAATTATATTTTAAGATAAGATTGACTGCTTAGTTTTGAAGAACTCATACCTATTTGTCAATATTTTAATTAATGAATGTTCAGTTACTTTCTTGTGTTTGAATAACGCACTATATATATAACTAAGATGTTCAGTTACTTTCTTGTGTTCATTTGATTGTTTATTTATATGTACATTATATATCAATCTTATTGAGAACATTATAATAAAAGCATGATGTTTTGTTTTGATCTCATTGATGGCTGTTTGACCATGGTTATATCAGGTGTTTCCAAGAAAGAACAAGACAGAAACCGCCCTCAAGATACATAAAGACTATAGGTGCGTGTATCTAAAAAAATGCATTTATAATTTAAAGAATATATATCTGAATGATCACGTGTTCGTCATCTAGCTTGAGTGACTAAGGAAATTAATTATAGTTTGTAGGAATTCATACTAAATATTTATATTCAGTCAAACTAAACAAGAACTCTACTCATTGACTGTCAGATTAGACGATTAAGGTGAAGATTTTTTAAAACAAAGAGCAAAATTTGTCTGCCACTTGAAACGTATACAACAGTGTGAAAATTAAGAATCTCTCCAAGTTTAATCTTCTTTGTGATATGCAGTTGTGGCCTTAAATTCTTATCACTTGGCTTGTATCAAACTGATTTTCTACTGACCTTGTCCAAATGGGTAGAAATTAGAAAGAAACACTCCTCTCCCGCCACAAAAGACAACAACAAAATAGAACCATTGCAACCTTAAAAAATGCAACCAAATTGGAAGATCTTAACAAATATAAGATCCTTCAGATGCAGAATGGAACAAACAAGAAGCTTATATGGGTTAAAAATATTACTAGTGCAAGAATTTAAACAAATTCGAAGTCACAGACTTGCAGATCTGTCAATATTTGACAAATTGCACCGAACTACATAGCTAGCTACTATTACTGCCCCAATCGTAGCTCCAAATCTAACTTCTCTGGTTTTTTGAGAAACCCTATTCCCAACTCCAGCTTGATGTTATGCTCACTACTCTTGCAAACCTTGCATTCCTCCCCTATTGCACAACCCTGTACTTCTTCAACTCCCAAACCAATCTCTTTGTTCTTACAAATCTTAACTTCCTCATTTTCCTGAGAAACCGAAAGAGGAAGAAACTGAGAAGATGCGAGTCTTGGTTTCTTGTCTCCATTGAGAGAAACCGGCGGGGTCAGTGAAAAAGACAAAGTCAAAGGAGAGCTATAAACTGGAGAGCAATGAGCACAATTCAAAAGGGTATTGTTAGATAGACACGACGATGGAGGGGAGGGTGAAAGATGGGTGGGGTTAACGCTAGGGTTAGGTTTAGGACACTCAGAAACCCATGATGATGAGGGTAAGGAAGATCTCAATCTTGCCCTATCCCTTCTGTGAACATTCATGTGGCCACCCAAGGCTTGAGCAGACTTGAACTCTCTCTTACAAAAGCTACAAGCATAGTTCCTAGCAGGCCATGAACTTCCCCATGAATGCTCCTCAAAGCCAAACCTATCCCCTTTATGCGTGTTTCTGGTCAGATAGTTTCCTTCCATGGTCTTGCTCTATCCAAAATGTCTACTGTAGAAAGAAAGAAAAAACCAAAGATATATATATATAGCCACACATGTTATATAAAAAAATTGAGTTTGTTATATGGATCTAGCTAGTTCTTGCAAGAGACTTACTTCTTAGGACTTCAAAGCCGGTGAGTAGAGTGATCCATAAATATGTTGATGTTGAAGCTGAGCTTGATATATACTCTGAGGCAGAAAGTGAAGATCTCTCTCAGCAGGCGTACTTCATCTGCCACCGTCTGCAGCTACTGTATTTGGATATTTCTTTGCAAGTATAATGGAGAAGCTGTGTGAAAGTGGTATTCCCTTTTGCCTTAACCTGGAAAGCTCTCGCAGATAATGCTTATACTATATTACACTCTATCTAGTGCCTTTCACCACAATTTGACTTCTAAAAACATATACTATTGAATGATCCTGCACCATGTACCTACGCTATTTTAGCCCGCCACAGAAACATCACTTTATTCTTTGCCGTTGATCTGCTAAAAAGTTTTTAAATTTTAAATAAAAGGGAAAAAATGAGTTTTTCAGAATCTTTTTCTGGTTACGGGCAATGGAGTTATTCTATGATATAAAACCACATTTTGTTAAAGATATGTATCACAACATGCTCAAATTAATATTGAAGTTAACAAACACATGATAATGGCTAATTAAGGCGTGTTTCATGCTACACAAACTTGAATTTCTAGGTTAAATTTTTAATTAAGATATTCTTTTTTTATTTGTATCAAGTCAACTGGGAAGTGAGGCATAGAAGCTGCGGAGAGAGCGATTTGGTCTCACAATGTGAATGTGAAGATATCTGGTAATTAAGACATCAAAACTGATTTTTCTTGCAGGTAAAATTGTGCTACTTTTATTAAAATGCAATATTCATTGTTTTTCTTTTGGCAAGAAAATTATATCCCAAGTAAATTATTCCTATATCAATGGTGATCATATAAAGATAAAGATTGGGATATATAATTTTGTTTATAAGTTCACCGATATTTAACGTTAAGTTAATAATGTATAAAATAAGAAAATCATATTAATTTAAATTATCGTTATGGATACCCTTACCTTCTCAACCTACACATGTTTGATTACTTAATCAAAGTGTCAAATCAGTGTATTTCTAACTACAGTAGCCTGCATGAAAGTTGATTTAACAATACATACTTCAAAAAAATGGGATAAAGACCCTTCCATCGAGTTTGTTACTCACGATAAAATAAAATATTTGGATTAAGTATACGTTTAGTTTCAAATATTTTTTTCTTTATGCTTGAAATCATCTATTTTAATTCATATTTACCATTTAATTCTTTTACATTTTTTTTTTGTTTCTCTTATATGAAGATTAAACAATTAAAAATAACATGTTTAAAAATTAAAAAAAAAATAGTATAAGAATTAAAAGATGAAGTTTGTTCAACTATAAAAACGAAATGAATAATTTAATGTAATACAGTTTAATATTGAGTCAACCTTTATTGATATAACATTTTAATAACAGTATTATACATTATATTAACTGAGGATTAAGTCAATATAGATCATTAATATCATACATATTAAATAACCTTGACTTTTCAGAACTCTTATCTATCTATTAATAACCTTTCTTGTAAAATCACAACCCGAATCTGTAATGAAAAACTTTCCTGATTAATAAAATGCAAAAAAAAAAACAAATTATAGTACTCTTTAATTATAGGTTATAACTTTCAAGAGTATATGCAGAAAGGAAATAATAAAACGAGTGAGAAACAAAAAAAAATGCATACAATATTATATATAATTTTAATTTGAAAAAAAAATATATGTTTCTGGTGGACTCTAAATACTAATTAAGCTTTAGTTAAAATCACGATTGATTGAATAATATGAAAAGAGAAAGAGAATAGACGGAAAAACATTTGTTTCGTTTAATTTTTTGTTTTAAAAAAATTTTTGAAGCTTGATCTGTGATCATGATTCCCAATGAATTTTTCTATTGTTAGTTATTTAAATAAGAAAATGCCATTTTATATAATATTGTATATAAATTTAAGAATTGATGCTAATTTTATTTATTTAAATTAGTGTGGGTTAGAAGTATACTAATTTTATTTATTTAATTTAATCAATATTAATATATTATATTTTTAATATTTATTTAAATTAGTATCGACTCAGTTAATATTATAATTTTGTATGTGTATGTGATAACAAATAGAGATTGTACATTTTTCTTAATTCAAAAGTTCAAATTTAAAGATAACAAATTTTCTTACAAACTTTTTCTATCACTTTTCTCATACTAATCTCTTTAATCAAGATTCATTTTATCTCCCTATTTTCATCTCCTTTATCCATTACAAAAGAAATATTCTTTTGTTTATTATTTTATTTATGTTTATTTTTGTTAAAAATGAAAACGTTATATATATATATATATATATATATATATATATATATATATATATATATATATTTCAAATTATTGTTATTAGTATCAATCACACCAATTTAAATTAAATTAATATTAAAAATATATTTTATTTAACATTAGTTTAGCCAATAACAAATTGAATAATTTTAAAATAAAAATGCATTAACATCAATTAATACTAATCTGCTTTGATTAAAAATTAATTTAAAATTCAGTAATAAAATTAACCTCAACTTAATCAACATTATCTAGAATCAGCTTTCAAAAATTAGCACTAATAATTAAAATTCATGATTTTAGGATATCTACTACATATTTAATACAAATCCAACATTATTAATCAATTAACATCAATTTTTAATTATTAGAACCAACTTTTGACTCGGTATTTTCTTATATTCTATTCAACAACCACAATCATTATTAACCGTATTTATGTATATAAGTAGCCTGAGCATACCGAGGGAACACTTTTTTAAATGCTTCTGAATTAAGAATGTTAACTTGTTTGAGTAAAACAGAATCCATTATAAAATTTGAGAAATTTTTGGTCCAATCTAAATGAGTGAGATTGGTCCAGAGGTATTATGACCCACATTATCTGTTGAGTTGAACTACACCCTCTCAAAAGTTGCTAAGCGTAACATCATTATTCATTGGATGACCACTTCAAGTACAATTCGGACATATCACATCGTTATAACTTTGAATCAACAAATACCGTTAAAAAGACTAAAGATAATCTCCTTTCTCATCGGCTAATCCTTAACTTGGACATAAACCTCGGATTAGCATACTTTCAGATTAAGTGGCATGTTCATTTTTTAAAATTTCGATTAAATCGTGATGAGATTATCACCAGTAAAATCAGTTGCATTATTTTACTTACGTAGTCAAAATATCCACGTGATTGAACGTATAAGTGATAGTTCAGTTATCATCTTCCCAATACCAAATGTTGATGTGTAAATGTAATCATCAAAGCATTGTTGAACCAGCACGTTTCGATCAACCACACCGATTGCTTTTTACTGTTTAGTACATCATCAACATCTCTCTAAATTATACACAATTTTAGACTTATTAAATGTTTTATTTCTCTTAAAAAGATATTCAAATTTATTAAACAATAAGTAAATCATATAAAATTAGTTTATAAAGTGATGTTAGTATAAATTATTGAAAAGTTTTATTTGTAGTTGATGTAACATCTTCAATATATTCTCTTAATGTCGAGACTACACGCGAAATTATATATTTATGGATGATCTTATAGGACCAATAACTTTGTTATAATAGACTTTGATATTATCTTAAGAAGGAAACTTTGACTTAACTTTACAAAATCAGTTTGTAAAATAATTTTTTATAATAGATATCAGCTTTTTCTATTTCTTTTTGTTTTGTTTAATTTTATTAGAGAATGTTTATCATCGTTCTTATGACCGGTTAGGTTTAATCCTCCCATAATTTTATATATTTTCTTTTTTTTTTTAATAATATGTTTCATATGACATATAATTATTAATATTTAGGTGTCACGTAACTTCTCAAAATTCATAATAATCTAACATGAATTTAAATAAATAAAATAAAATTTATATATTATTAAAAAGTCTTATTTTTAATCAACATAATACGTTTTAGAAAACTTATAAAATATCAGTTTTCATCTTTAAGTATATAAACCAATTACAACCCATTTAGGCCTTAAAAAATTGACAACCAATAACAAAACTCCCGTGACCTAACTACCCAGGCTTGTTAGTGACAGATGAATCACACTAGGTTATGGTTTTTCAAAATTTTAAAACTATTCAACAAGTCCGAAAACAAAAAAACTACTCTTATAGAATAATATTCGTGACAATTAGGACTAAAATTAATTCTTTTATATTATCATTTAGAATACTCAATTGTGATATTTTTACCTTTTTCTTTTATCAGTATTGTTGTTTTAGTGAGTTGAGATTTTTACTTTTTTTCTCATTATCTCCGCTCACTTACGTAGTAGATATTTATGATATTCCTATATCTTTCATGATAAATTTCACACATTACAACATAGTTAATATATACCTCTTTTTTAGGAAAATAAACCTTTTACTAAGAATTTAATTTATCATATAAAAGAATTATTTTGTATAAAAACATCCAAGTTGGAAGAATAATATTTCCAAACCTACTTTTTTAAAGTCCATGTGATAGCGGAAATAGTTTTAGATTCGTAAATGGGCATAAGACGTGGACTGTTTGAAAAAATCTAATCTTTTGAAACATATGTACAGGGCAAAAGTTATGTAAGCAATAGATTGATTTGAACCTGGTAACAACAATCCAAACACACCCTGAATTATTTGATAAAATTAAAAATATTAATTTGTTGTAGCATTTGTAATATATTACGATTTAAATAAGCTTATTATTATAAATTTATGGATCCTATAATATTACAAGTATTTATAATAATGGTTTTGTTAAATAAAGTATCTTATTTTTAAAATTTATGTAAACAAACACCTTATAGATGACTATTGTCGCTCTCCTCAGAGTAATCCAACATCAACAATAATAAATATTTTCAAAATCTAAGCCTTTTTCTGGCCCTACTTATTTATTCACAAGGTTTTATTTTACATATGTCATTATCTACTCATAATGTAGAGGAATGCTTGAAATTTGGCTAAATAATAATTTTCCATTCCACATGTTATTTGTATAATTTTCAAATACACAATTTTAATCAATAAAAAATTATTTAGGACCACAATAAAAACAAATTTAATTGAAATCTGCCACATACACCTCGTGTTGCATCATGATGCTTAAGTAGCAATTTTGTTCGATAGTTGCTACTATTACTCTAAAAAGAATAAGTAACAAAAAAAAAAAAAAAAAAAAAAAAAAA
>Ga0209700_107598_pt1 | contig 15041 bp, 6 predicted proteins | sample SiratroredBW_FD_187528 | JGI IMG/M metagenome (GOLD analysis project Ga0209700, IMG submission 187528) | Root nodule microbial communities of legume samples collected from California, USA - Siratro red BW (SPAdes) (version 2) | ecosystem: Host-associated > Plants > Roots > Nodule | place: USA...
AAATTGAGTAGATGTAAAATTAATATTTTAGAACAACAAATTAAAATGACGTGTTACACAAAGTGTACAAAAATTAAAATTAGTTAATTATGTTGATATAATGATATTGCTTTAAATAATTAACTTATATTCATATAATAATAGTGAGTATTATAGAAGTAAATTTGTGTAAATAGAAAATAACAAATGCAAATAATAAATGATAAATAAAACATATATACAAGAATAAGGAGTATATTACAATTATTCAAGAGAATGAAGGAAGAAAACATGCAAATATAAGTTAAATTGATAATTCAAATAAAAACAATCATATGAGAAAAAAAAGACATATTTATTCAAAAATAAACTTTTCAAGATTCATTAAATTTTTATTCAATCTCATCAATGTTTTGATAAATTCTGATAAATCTTTGGTATACATTTAAGTTTAAAATATTTAAACTTATGTAGTTTTTAAGTATTATTTTAAATTTTATCAGGCACATCAACATTAGTCGGAGTTGAGTTTGTGATCCTGTAATCTGAATTTTAAATCTTAATAATGGTTGTTTCACCAAATTTTACCACGAAATTTAGATATATTCTCACAAATAAAATTTGAGTTAAAATCGATTTTGTAAATAACTGAATTATTTACATAATTAAACTTGTTAGACCAGGAAAAAGTAATTACATGAGAAAAGTTGATGAAATTAATGTTCAACACTTTTATAATATACACAAACACACACACACATATATATATATATATATATATATATATATATATATATATATATATATATATATATATAAAATCATACGTGCATATCACTACTTAAAAACAACTTATTAGATGCATATCACATGGGTAAACTCATCTCGCCTACACAAAGATAAATTTCATTATTATCGCTTGAGCAACATCTTCTCCAAAGGAAGAGAAGATTTGTTTGACTTCTTTCTAATCTGAATATTCACTAGTCACCTAAGTGACCATCACTCGAACATTAGTTTGATTATATGTCTAACAAGTTTTGGAATTACCAAGTATATTGTCTCCTCGATGCTTGATAGACCATATATTCGATTGAGAATTAAATGTTTTGGAGGAAAGAGATTTATCTTGATCTTTCTGGTATTCAAACCTCAAATCATAATAAGAGTGATGTCTTTATCATTAGTGTTTGACTTAAATAGTAATATAATAGTTTAATAGTAGTATAGTAGTTTACCCCTTGAATGATATATGTCTACAACTATAAACTTTCTTTCTTCTACATTATTACAATACTAATTTTACCTATTGAGGTTTACTTTTAATTAATTATAACACTTATTATCACAACAATTTTAATTATTTTTTAAATTCCAAATAGATACTGCAATTTTCTAATTATTCCAAAATGTTATATATAACCATGTTCTAACACACACAGTATTTCACAATCATATTATTTACAAGTTTATAAAATAATATTTATTAAGTATAACAAATAACCTCTCTTACAAAAAGTAATAAATTTACATCTCCCTAATCTCAAAGAAAAGAATAAAAAAAAGTTGAATCAAAGAAGATATATAATAAAAAAATTATCTTCAACCTATCTTAAATGGTCTGGATACTATCTTGGTGATATATTAAGTCAACGTAATAAAACACCTTTCAAACTCTAATATTAGATAAAGTATAGAGAATATACTTTTAAAAAGATGAAATTTTTAACGAAGCAAAAAAAAGCATTTATAATTTATTTTTAAAATTTTCACTATTGATCTATTTTAAAATTATATATTTAAAGAATATATTAGATCTTAGATGTTACATTTTTTATCAACTTAACTTTTAATAATAATAAATAGACTGATTTGATTTTTATATTTATTTATCTAGATTTAGTGCAATGAAGAAAAGCTTCATATTGGTTAGCCTTTACCTAAGATTATTGAAAGTTTTTTTTAAAAAAATTCACCAGTAAAGACATGCTTGAAAACATTCAATAACTGTTAAACTAAAACTATATGGAGACACAATCTTAAACAAGTTGAAAGTAAGAAATAAGTTAAAAAGTACACGACGAAAGTGTAAAAAATTCAGTTAGATGAGAATCATACCAAACATGTGAGGTGTAATGGCAAAAAGAAATCTACACGGTATTATTGAGAGAGTTAGTTTTGTTACCGAACTAATTTTTAAAAAAATCTTTTGTAATAAATAAATCAAAACAAATAAGCAACTGTAAATATAAATATAATTGTGCAAATTACAATAAATTTGGCCGAGTCAACCAATCCAGAAATTACAATATACACAAAAACATGAGCAATAACTTTTATGATACATAAGTTGCCTCTACACTCTCATGCAACTATGATTTTTTATATTGGATAAATTTAATATTTTACGATAATAATTTTAAATATCATTAATGTTTTTATTAACTTAAAATGTAAAGACTTATAGTAAAAATATTAACAAATATTTGTCAGCATTTATAATAAAAGTTTGTTACGACTCTTCTTCACAAGAAGGATTTGTTACGCTAAAGTACCTCAAAAGTTACGAAGTTACTGGAAGAGCAAGAAAAAAAAAAAAAAAGATAAATAGATATAGTAAAGATTATATTTCTTCTAATGTTATCCAATCACAAATTTTTCTGATTCAAGAAATTTTTCTGATTCAAGGTCTGACTTATTATTTAAGATGTAATTTATTTTAGAAAATACTGTTTTCTTAAAATATTTCTTAACAAGGTTTCTAAAGCTGTTTTAACAAAATTTATTGTAATGAATAATTATTTAATTACTAAGAATACGCATAAAAAATTCTATAAATAGTGATGACTAACTAAATACGTTATAATGGATAATGATTTTAAAAAATCAAAAATTTCTTTTTGTCTTAAAATTATGTTAAAATGGATTGACAACGTTAACATTTTTTCAATTAATAATATATTTCCATTACATTCGAGTAATTACTACACGTATAAAAAAATTATGCAATTATTTATTGATAAATTATACTATACACTAAAATTCATTAATTTTTAGAATAATTATATTAAAAATATACCTATTCTGCTTTTATTTATAAAAAAATTGGGCAACTGATATTTTTGAACTAACCTGCTAAAATTAAGACCTGGGAAGGAAAGAAGGATTCAGAATCAGAATCAAAGGAAAGAGGGAGAGAGATCCAGAACGGTTGTGCCCATTTTTGTTATGGTGGGTCCATGCCATTATTTATATCCGAATCCCTTTTCTCTTCTTCTACCTTCTGCATCTCTTTTTCCCTTATCATCTTTCTTATACCTCTTTCGTTCTTAATTTTTTCAAGATTTTCGTAGAATCGCGTTTCCATTTGCACGACGGTAGAACCCTAAACCCAAAGCTGAGTGAGTCGTCACTTTTTTCTTTTTATTAGCAATATACCTGTTTCTTGCTTTCTCGACTTTTTTTTTTCCGAATTTTGTTTTGTGGTTTTGGTTTTGTTTCAATGCTTGTGATTTGAGGCTGCGTTGCATGGGTGCGTGGTGATTGCTGATTCGGTTTTTCTGGTGGCTCTCACTGCAAATTAGTTCTTAATTCAATTTTGATGTGTTTAGGTGATCCCTCATTGTTGTTATGCTGTTGCAAATTTTTTGTTTGTCACGTGCCTTGGAGATTCTATTGTCTATGTTCATATGACAATTTGAGTTCTTCCATGCAGATTAGTTATACTCAGTTCTTGGCGGCGGAGTTTACTGTTGTTGTGTTCACTAATAAAACTCACCGCTTAATAGTATTGCTCTTTGATGACTTGATTATTTTGAAAAAAAAAAAATTGTGCTTCAAGGATTGTATGGGCAGTCCGGTTTTTTCCCCTCTACTGTATTGATATTCTTTATATTGTGCAATGATGGTGTTGTGCTTTTTGCTCTCCTGTGTTTGGTGTAGGTTTATGTTGCTTGTTAATTTGAATTTTTGGAGTATTTCTGCGATTCATTGACTTTGTTGCCTATTATTACTTGTGGCTACTTAATGAGTGTGCTGCATATTTTTATGAATAATAATTTGAAAAGGAATTGATGATTATGATTGATGCATATGCGTTTTCCTGCACTTGTGAAACTATTTGTTCGATCCCTACTTGGAGTGTGAATGTAAACCTTTTTGGGGCTTGTCATTTAATAAAACATCACTGAATATCTGCCTGCAGTAAAGTTTGTCTCGCTTGAAGTTTCATTCTTTTTGAGTTTGTTTATTTTGGTAATCAATTGTAAAATGTTACCCTTGTAAATTACAAGTTGCTTCCATCTGATGTAATTCTTGAGTCCTGGGTTTTAAATCTGTTTTACTATGTTATGTTAGTTCAGTTAAATTAGTCTGTTGTAGTGAGATTGTCATGTTTCAATCCTGGAATTACAAATAACATTCTGTATATAAAATATATTTAGCTAAATTTATTAGTCAACTGTATCACCTAATTATTATCTGCATCAACTACCCAATGACTAGTTTGCATTAATGCCCTTATATTTGTAATCGTGGATAGTTACGTCATAAAGCTGTTATGTGTAGAAGTATTTGAGCAGGGAATGCAATTGCAATAAGGCTTTCTGATTTGACGGATTCTTAGTCACAGTATGTTCTAACCTATTCCTAATGTATCTTTCTTTAGTGGCAATTTCATTTTGTGCTTTACAGTTTCACAGTCATACTCATTTGCTCACCTCAAGTTAGAAGGATTTCCTTTGTTCTAAAGCATTTTTGCCTGAGAAAATTGGAATTTAACAACCTTCTTCACTGGTCATCTGAATCATGGTTTTGTGTTGTCTCTGTTGTTTGCCTTGAAGCATCCCTTCTTTGCCTACTCTCAAATGGTTTCAGGCAGATTGAGAATCTGACTGTTACAGAGTATACACAGCAACCAAAGTACATCCTCTGTTCCACAATGACTCCAGTTTAGGCTACGTAAAAAAATTCCAAATTGACTCTTTTGTTCTTGCATTTCAATGAAGGATTAATTTCTCCCCCAATTTATACTGAAATTATTTACTCTCTTTCTCATTCAAACCAATGCATTTATTGGAAAAGTGAGGCTATGTCAGTAAAATTGTTTTAAGAAGTGCTATACTTGTTCTTCTTAACCTGTGTGAAAAACTTTTAATCAACAATCATTGTGAAACAAAGGGAGTATTCATGGTGAACATCCTCTGTCCTCCTGACTTGTAGCTCATAGGCATCCCTGTCTTTTGTGCCTCCATTCTCCATTTCTCAAACATCTTCTCCAGAGCTTCTATACGCTATTCCATTCCTGTGTTCACCATCCAAAACCCCCATTTGAAGAGGGGGATTTATTGTGGGGTTTATAAGCTCTTGATTATCTCTCCAACAACAACACCTAACTTTTGTTGTGTACTTTTTTTAATGTTCTTATCGGTTTACATTGACCAAGTGTTTGATGTTTGGCTTCTATTGCCTGTAGTTGAGCATAGAGTCGCAACTATCTTTTGAATGCAAAAAGTATGTATCTTTTTTCTTTCTTTTTCATAGTCCAAAGGGGAGTATTCATATTATAGACTTCAAATTTATCCTTCAGTCTCTTAATGTTGCTTTTCTCTCTTGTCAATAATGTTTTCCCTGCCATATAGTGATTTGAAATATTTATTGTTTTGAAAATTTCTACATCCTTCGTTGTATTCTTTCTTCAAAACAATTCTTCTAATTAAGATGTTAAAAAGTTTGTTTCCAAAATATTGAATATTTATTTTTTTCATCTATATTAGGAGGGTTTGTAGAAGAAGGGGGATATAAGCATTACTCAATTCTTTAAGCACCGTTGCTTGAGGTCTATTTATTTTGCTGTTGTTTTCTATAACATCTATGTTGGTATAGTTTTACCCCAGTTTTACTCAATTGACTCTCCCATACGAGATTGCATCTAACTCTTATAACTGAAAATAATTAGATTTCATTCTGTCATATAAAATGGTTTTATTTTACTTTGATTTTCTAGTCAGACTACTCAATTGTTGCCTATGTATTAAAAACTAAGCACAGACAAAGAGACATATCGATCATGTGGGCTAATGTCAAGTATTAAAGAATGTCATTGTGAACTCTAATTGATTTATAACACCATTACAACTAATATAGGTCGTAGATGTACAATTGGATAATGTTTGATACAGCTGCTCAGCGTGGTATCTATAAAACTTACTTTTTGACCATTTTTTTTAAGTACTTCTACTTTTGGAGTAGTGTCCCGTGGGATCAAATTGTCCCATATGAACTGTAAAAATTTATTGGTATTTGATATGTTTACTTGTTTATGTTTAATGCTTCGAAGCGTTATGTTTTTTCACTAACTCAAGAAATGATTGGTTTTTGTATACATTGCAGATGGAAGCACAAAGCTCTCAGCAAACGCAAGTTATTGAGATCAGTGGAGATTTTCCTGATGGCGGAAGAAAGATTTGTGGGGAAGCACCATGTGGGTTTGCTGATGCCGGATCCATCTCCAAGGATTCTGAAGAAAGATCAACTTCTATGCGAAAGCTCCTTATGGCAGTGATCCTTTGTTTTGTTTTCATGACTGTTGAAGTGATAGGTGGCATCAAAGCTAACAGTCTTGCTATATTGACTGACGCGGCACATTTGCTTTCTGATGTTGCAGCCTTTGCCATCTCCTTATTTTCTTTATGGGCAGCTGGATGGGAAGCTACACCTCGCCAGTCATATGGATTTTTCCGAATAGAGATTCTTGGTGCCTTGGTTTCTATCCAATTAATATGGTTGCTTGCGGGTATTCTGGTATATGAAGCCATTGATAGAATCATTGCTGGTCCTAAAAGCGTGGATGGTTTCTTGATGTTTTTAGTTTCTGCGTTTGGTCTTGTGGTTAATATCATTATGGCTTTGTTATTGGGTCATGATCACGGCCACGGACATGATGGACATGGTCATGGACATGGACATGCACATGGGCATAGTCATGATGGTCATAGCCACAGTCATGGATTTACGGTGTCCACCCATCACGACACAAAACATACAAAAGATGAGCACCATCACTCGCACGATGATCACACTGACCATCATACTCACGAAGATCGCTTGCACCATCATGATCACAAAGAGCTTACTCAACCTCTTCTTGATGAATCAAAGGGTGGAACTAAGAAGAAGAAGCAATGGAACATAAATGTACAGGGGGCTTATCTCCATGTACTCGGAGATTCTATCCAGAGTATTGGAGTAATGATTGGGGGAGCAGTCATATGGTATAAACCTGAGTGGCAAATAGTTGATTTAATTTGCACTCTGATATTTTCAGTAATCGTTTTGGTTACAACCATCAATATGCTGCGAAATATTTTGGAAGTCTTGATGGAGAGCACACCTCGTGAGATAGATGCTACTAAGCTTGAAAGGGGGCTGTTGGATATGGAAGATGTGGTGGCTGTTCATGAGCTGCACATATGGGCCATCACAGTGGGAAAGGTTTTACTAGCTTGTCATGTTAAAATTAGACGAGAAGCAGATGCAGACATAGTGCTGGATAAGGTTATAGACTATATCCAAAGGGTCTATAACATCAGTCATGTAACCATTCAGATAGAGCGTTAGATTTCATCTTCTATTGAATATTTCGTGACAGTGAAAGATTAGAGGGGAAGGATTTAGTAGAACTTGAGGAATTAAGCTTCTGAAACTCAAATTTCTCTATGGCAATAATACTTTCTTGTATTCTTCTTTCTAGCTCTTCTAAGAGGGCAGATCTAAGCATTAAATGTTTTCATCTCAAGCTTTTATATCTTTGGTATATTATTGCCAAATGCTTTATTGTTAGTTGTTTTCCTACATAAATTATGTGAATCTTATTTGAAACTTTATCTGCTACTATCTAATACAAGTTTACCTCATTGACGTAAATGCATTGTGGGTGCAAACCAGATGAGCAACTATTATTGTGTTTTGGAGTGCATTACCGACAATTATTGTGATGCTTCACAGACATGACACTGTAAAGCTTCTAATCTGTCTGTTTAACTGGGTAGTGTCATTTGAATTTGTTGGTTGGTTAAAATTACTGCCGACCGAAACTCCTTTCACACGACTCTGCTGGTACACGTTACCAAACACAAAATGCAGAGGAAGCATATGTGTGGAATTATAGGTTCAATTTCCTCAAAACACGCACACAGTATTTTGATGAATCACCCTGTTTGATAGGGTGTTCTTGGTGAACCACGACAAGATTCTGCAGTCAACGTCTCTCTAGTTAGAGTTAAAATAAATTAAATGTTGCAAATGCTTGTGCTCTTGCTCTTAGTTTTGCACGTTATAGAGTGGGGGAATACGTATGATTGTTGCTGAAAGGGTGTAAAATTACTATACTAGGTACTGTACCCTCAATAAGATGCTATGAGCAAGAAACAAATCGAAGTGATTTTTTCTTGGCCAAAAGTACGATTTATTGGAAGGGTAGTCACATGTAGTGTGGACATTGAGCCCTTAACTAGCAGTACAGACAAAGGAAAACATCCCAAACTGTTCCTGCCCTCAGAGCCAAGGCATCTACAGTAAACCTTAAATAATTTTGTGTGTATTTGTAAAATTAATTTTGAACGAAATTAATTTTATAAAGATATTTTTTTGTAAGTGAAGTGATCTATATTTTCATGCTTTTCTTTTAAGCAAGTTGTTAGTACAACTCAGTATACTATTTTATAAGTTAAATTTATTTTTTTTCAAAAACAAATCTATGATTTTGGCCTTTCTACTTTTTTCTTCTCAAATTTTAGTTTTTATATTTGGAAAGTTCACAATTTTGAGTTAATTCTCAATTCTTTTACATTTTAATTAATTAAATTATTCTTGATGATATTTAAATGAGTATACCAATCTGAATTCTTATATTCCTTATTATATATTCTTTTTCCTTGTGACATTGACATCATTGTTATCTATAACTTATTAGTATTACTTTCAATCATCAAATCTACTTACTCTTTTATATTATAAATAAGAATATATAATTTTGAGAATGAAACTTCCTTTTTTCAATATTTTATCTCTTCTCTTTTTTGAATGTGTCACAATACTCCCACAACCGACAAAAAAAAAGAAAACCTTCTCTTTCAATTATTTCAAAGCACTCTCATTTGTGCTTATCCATATCTTTTAATTTTCTTTGTAAATCGCCTATTTCAATCATTCATTTTCTATCTTTATTTTTAAATTATTTTTTTAGAAATTTTTTGAAAGAAGTTGTTAGTTATTAATTTTTTTTCAGAATTTATAATTACCCATTGTAAATAAAAAAATATAATGCATATATTTCAAAAATAATATTTATTTCTAAAATTTAATTATAATATAATTTATATATTTAAAATATTTATTAATTAATAAACACATTTGTTCTTTGAAATGCATATTTAAACACTAGGTATCTCAATCTTATAGAGACACTTAAATGTTACTATTTCTAGTGTTTGTTAGAATACTTTTTAATTTTTTATGTAGTTCAAGTTAAAAAAAATAGCATTTATAAATTGAAATAACTAATATATCATTATATGATACTTTGCGAAGATTGTATAAAATCAAAATTGTAAAAAAAAATTCAACAGTAGTTTAATTTGAGAAATAAAAAGTAAAAAAATTAATTTAATTAATACTCGTTAGATTAACTCATGTACATAAAATGACTTGTCCAAATAAATAAAACTTATATAACTCTTAAAAAATAAATAAAATTATTAAAAATTTAATAAGAATTTAATTATTTCAAAAAAAGTCTAAACTTATAATTATATAATAATATATTTTGTCTAAAACACAAATTTCATTTATTAGTTATACCATTTTATGTTATTTTATATTTACACCTAGTTTATTAATTAGTTTTACTGAAAACTTCTGATCCAATCAATTAGTTTATCAACTCAAAATTTGAAGTTATGAGCTTACTAATTAGCATTTAACTGATAAGCCAAGAGCTTATATACATTGTCAGAGTCTTAATTTCATTTTATGCATGTTTTAATGTATCATATTCTAAATTTTTTACAACTTTTAAGAGTTTCATAAGATTCAGACAATCATTATTTTATTCTTAGGACTCATGATCTTATTTAAGACTCATAATTTTATCTTTTATATCATATCAACATATTTCAATGAAAAAATATTATAAAATTAATATCTTATTCTTATAACTATTATATCATCCAAAATTTGTTCATGTTTACTTTTTCCCTTTAAGCTACTAATATTTTCTACTTAAAAATATCCACATAATGCATGAGATATTTATAAAAATGGCAGATATGATGACATTTTTATTTAAAAATAATTTTTTGTTTATAACAAATATTTTATGCCTTCAAGAAATAGGACAATGTTTAACTACATTTATCTATCTCCATTAGTTATATCTCCAATTTCTCATTTAACAAATGAGAAAATACGATTTGTATCAATATAATAATAATAACAACTATTATTTATAATAATAAACACTGTTATATTCTCATTCAATAACAAACTATTATGTTTAAATTTGTTAATTTTTTAATAATCAATTTAAAATTGTATTAAAGGTGACTTTTTTTTATAGATTGATAGTGTAACTAGCAGTATCATCATTATTTCTTTTAAATTCTAATATTTGTAATTTTTTTTTCTGAAAAGAAAATATAAATTTTAAAAATTGAAATTTTAAACCATCTTAAATATAGTTTAATTAATGAAAAACTTGTTTAATGGTGATTCGTAAATATTGTATAGAAAAAGTTGAACAATGATTAAAACAACAAAAGGAAATTACAACAAAAATACTCTTCTATTGGATTGTTACTTAAAGAGGGTGTAAAAAAGGAAAGAAGATGATTTGATATAAAATCTCAAAATATACATATCGCAAAAGAATACACATGAATATTCCTCAGAGGTATATACATTTAGAGATTAACTTATAACTTATTTTTAAGAGTGAGATTCAAATTTGTGTTGTAAAAAGGATAGACATGAAACCACTATTTGAAGTTAATAATTTAGAATCTTTGGTGTTTGCAATATTGAGCAGGAACACATGGAGTACATCTAAAACTTCACCTTCTCCAAGAGGGAAGGCATCTGGATACAGTAAACCACTCTGAAGCAATTAGAAACTTTCCTAGTAATTGACCAAGTCATTTTCAACCCTACTAATGTTTCAGTACAAATTGGAAAATATTTTGTCTTCATTTAAAGATGTTTCTAATATATATTTCACTTCTGATTTTTTTTTTCTTTCAAAATCTACAAACTTTTTGCATTAGATTGTATTAACTTCTTTATTGATCTTAGAGAGAAACTCAAGAAGAGGTAGATAAGATAAATTAAATTTTCATCCGTAAAAAACTTTACTCCCATATTAATGGTGAATTATCTATGTATATACTTTTAATATATAATTTTATATGTTAACGTACTTTTAATATATAATTTTATATGTTGCTTGAGAAAAAGATGTATTTTTTTTTTCTATTTTTAATGGAACTTTAGATGGGTTGTTCATTGCATCTCAGTTTAGTTTTGTACATGTATGTGATATTACACTTTTTTTTTCTTTCATAAATAATTTTATTTTTTTCATATTAATTAAATTAAGAGTATAATTGAAAAAAAGTAATTTATCTTAAAATTTTTAAAAAAATATAGATAAAAAGAGAAAAATATACATTTGTTTATCCTTACTTTAATTTGTTTAATAGAAAAATTCTTCCTAAAAAATGGATGTTGTTCCCATAAAGAGTTTTTTTCAGTGAGTGTAAAAGGTTGTAAATGAGTAAAAAATGATACCAGTTTTATGATTATATCCTTCGATTTTTTTCATCCTTTTTTTTTCCTCTCTAGCACTAAACACAATAAATCAATAACACAACCACACTTAAGTTTTATCCACGAAAATATTGTCGTAAAGTTGATAGTTAATATGGATTTTTTATCATATGTTTGGTCTCATCAATAATTTCCAGAAGTTAAATGTTGGTAATTTTAAATTGTTCATGAAAACTAGAAATTTATATATTTACTTGTAAGTTTTTCTTCATTAAAAATGTTAGTAATTTTTTTTGCCCCACTAATATCATTATTTAGAAAAAAAATGTATCAATTTTGTTGAAAAAATTCGGTTTTTCTAAAAAAGTAATTATAATAGATAAATTGTAAAAAGATTATAAAATTAGATAAGTTGTACTTGAAAAATATGATATCATCTTGAAAAGGTCGCGCTTTATTAATACAATTTTAATTTTTTATTTTTATAATAATGAAATTATCTTTAACATTAACAATTTTATTTTATATAATTTTTATTGAAGTTGTGTTTGATAAATATACTTTTATTATTTTTACTGAATTTGTGTTTGGTAAGTAATTTTTTTTACAATCAAGTCGTGTTTAATTTCATACAAGTTTATTTAAAAAATAAATTCAGAAGTAAAGATGAAGATTGCAATTGGAAAGATATAAAACCTCAAGAAAATCTTCAAAGTATTGTCATTGAAAATATATAATTTATGGAAATGCTAGAAACACATTTTTAATATCCTCTGTATCATCATCTATTTTTTTTAAAAAAATTTTAAACTTCTATTTTTAATCAATTTTAACCAATAACTAAAATTATGTTTCAAAGAATATATTTAGAATAGGCCAATAATGAATATCTTTAAAAGTACGTTACAAAGAATATATTTATAGTATCTAGTATCTAATCCAAAAGGCCAAACATATTTAACACTTATCCATAAATATGTTATCATAATTCACTGCATATGTTTTAAAATAATTATAAATACACAAACACTCAGATTAGGATAGTGATAATCCAAAATAAGATAGATAATAGGTACAACTAGTATAGAAGCTATTACTGATAGAGAAGGAAATACAGAAAACAAGTGAAAATCGCCTTATACGACACACAATAAATCATTGTAGAACAGTATCTGCATGAGTGGCTAAGGAAGAACCATGCATCTATGACAGACATTGGATTTCTATGCACATGCTTTGTCTTTATTTGGCCCTTATATGCAAATTGAAACTCTATAACTGAGTTGGAGATTTTGTGCAAGATCTTCATATATCACAATACCAGATAACGTATGTAGAATTTGAGGCCAACTATTAGTGTGCCATGTTCCACACTTCAAACATATTCATACGTGGTTAATACCAGGTTATCCATTTCTACCATCCACACTTTTTCTATCTTATCTGTAACATCTTCAACTTCAACAATCTTAACCATGTTCTGATTATAAGTTCAGGATTTGCATCATCGTATATAAATGATAAGGTAGTCCTACATGTCTCCCTAAACCAATTATTATTCACTAATTTCTTTATGCAGATAAAAACAAAATCAAGCATTCCATTATTTTGTTCTATTATCTTTGATTGTTTTCAAACTTTATTTCATGTATTCTTTATTTCATGTACTCTTAAGACTAATATTTTTTTAACACTGACAACTCTGCAATCTCATGAAGATTATCTAAACTCTGTTGAATATCAGATAAAGCACAAGAGTTGAAAGTTTAAACTGTAAATTACTGACTGGTTGATGTTCATTTGTTTGGACATAAATAACTATTGTTTTCCTATCTTGATGTTTGAAATTTTATGAAGGAAAAATCAAACAAGGATTATATTAAAATAAAACCATGTTCAGACATAATGAATACTAATCTAACAGCTGCTGCATGGACCCCAGACCAAAATTCCAAATTTATTTGGACCAAAATACACAGATGTGGGCCCTTATTAAATGTAAATGAAAGTCAACTTCGCCTTCTTGTGATATCATGATTTTTTTTTGGATCAATCATAATTTAGATATCTTTGTAAACCAGACGATTTCCTAAATCTAAAATTTTGATTTTTGATTGGCTTGACTAATTTTTTTTTTAAAATTAAGCTATTTTTTTAGATTACTTAATTAAGTTGCTGTTTTGTCAGCTTTAATGTATATATGAATACATTTCTTATTTTATAAATATATATTGTGAGTATAAATTAAACTTAAAATTATTTATTAATATATCCTAATGTTTGTTGGATTTATTTTATCATCCTTTATGGACCACTACACTGTCAGGAAAATTTATTGGAGTTAAAGATTCTACATTAACTAAAAGTATTAATTTACCGAAAGAAATTTTCCTCGAAAGCACATTTATAAAATGAGTTAGAATAACACTCACTTCAAGAATAGAGTTACTCTTAAGTAACTATGATCATTAGCATAGTTTTAATTTAACCAGAAGGTTATAATTCGTTTGAGTACTGCAATTTAATGTGCCCGAAGAATGAATACAGAATATTTAGACAGCGTTCCGTAGAAAATAATGAACAAGAAAGAGACTTTACCTTGTACTTTCCGTTTGCTATCCATGTCCACGATAAATTCACATCAACAACTTCAACACTGTCTTCTGGTTTCTGAGCCTCTGTTTAGATTAAAAAGTGAAAAGAGAGATAGTCAAAAAAGAAAGGAAAAGAAAAGAAAGAAACTGAAACAAAATCAGCGGTAAAATTATTCAGATTAGGAGAAAAAGAATAAAAGTAAGAAAAAAAGTAAAAAAAATTATGAATGATTTGATGTATAAAATAGAATAAAAATATGTATTAACGGTAAGATATATAAAATGCTGAAAGTACATTTATATCAATATTTAGTTAACTTTAAAAAATGTTTAATAACTTATAACTTGTTTTGAGTTAAAAATTTTGTTCCAGGATAGGTTTTTACAAAATAATCATTGGTTATTTCATATTTGTGAGCATTTTTAATTTTTTAAATAACATTATATAAAAAATAATTTTTTAAATATAAATTTAAGTTGAAATAAATTTTAAATTAAAGTAAAAATAAAAAATTCTTATAAAATTGAGTAGATGTAAAATTAATATTTTAGAACAACAAATTAAAATGACGTGTTACACAAAGTGTACAAAAATTAAAATTAGTTAATTATGTTGATATAATGATATTGCTTTAAATAATTAACTTA
>Ga0209700_107599_pt1 | contig 15039 bp, 7 predicted proteins | sample SiratroredBW_FD_187528 | JGI IMG/M metagenome (GOLD analysis project Ga0209700, IMG submission 187528) | Root nodule microbial communities of legume samples collected from California, USA - Siratro red BW (SPAdes) (version 2) | ecosystem: Host-associated > Plants > Roots > Nodule | place: USA...
TTTTTTTTTTTTTGTTTTTTTTTTTTTTTTTTGAGGGGGGGCGGTGTTGGGGTGTTGGGGTTTGGAGACTAACCTTCCTAAACAAATTTAACCAACGAAAATATGACTGCTATTTTTACTAAATAGTTTAATGTGGTAAGAAATCTAAATTGTGATAAAAGCAGCGTATTATTCCTTGATTTATAAAAAACCTTGTATAAATAATCTCAAGAATATTATTTTACCACTTAAGTAAAATTTAATCATTCTTAAAAAATCCTAATTTTTAAGGTTTCATATTTCCAAAAATCATGGTTCTCTTCTTTATACCAATTCTTATTTATAGTAAACGCTCCCTTAAGTTAATTACCTAACAGATTTATTTACCCTCTCACAAATAAAAACTCGTAATTTTTGACATATTATTCACTAGTATTCAAAAGAGTTGAATTAGACCGAATTATATATATATATATAACTGAATCAAACTATTGAAGCAGTTTATTCAAATCAAACTGAACTAAAACATAATTGAAATAAACAGAACTTAACTTTGTTTTTTCTTTTAAAAGTTGAACTAATTTAATTATTTTTAACTGCATTGTTATTACATACAAGGAAAAAGAGATAAAAAATAATTTATCACTCTTGTTTTATTTTTTTATCTCAGATTCATACTTGAATTCATTTATTAACAATAAATAACTAGTAGTTTGTAGACAAACTTAATTTAATAAGCTAATATAAAAATTTAAGAGTTAATATCAAATAAAATAAATATGTAACTGAAAGCTAAACTTTTCACGCTAGAAACATAGATGTTATTATTTTTTCAGTGCAGTTGTTATATAGTGGAGATGTATCTTAATATTGAAACAATTTTAAGTGAAACGTTTTAGATATTTAATTTTACTCATGAAAAACACTATTCAAAATTTAGTTAAAATATAACAGGTGATTTCAAGGATTCGAGAATGATTATGAGAATCATTTTTTTTAAACTCTCAATTTAGTCAGTTTACTGAAATCTTATTTTAAGAATTCAGTTTCTTTAAATTGAACTAATAAGTAGTTTAGTTTTCAACAAAAGTAGTCCAATTTTTATATTTAATTTAGTTAAATTTGATTTTTTTTACTAATAAATTGTTGTATTTGGTTGAATGAACAAATTTTGAAAATTGAACACTAGTAAATTTTTCGAAGGGAGAAGACGATTGTGATAACAATTTCTTCATTTTAGGAGAAGCAAAATCAGTAAGCAATTTTCCGGTACTCTTTCTCCTCTGACAATTACTAGTTTTCATCAGATAGTTGTATTTTAGAAAATTTATGATTTGATACCCACTTTTATCTCTCACAACTCCTTCTAATAATAAAATATTATATTTAAATAATAAAAAAATAAAATTTTAAAATAAGTTAATAATATTTATGGTTGTTAGATGATAATATATAGCTGTCAAACTATCACGGTTTCTTTATTTTATTTTCATCCAAAATAATTGAAGAAAAAAAAACATTGTGCCGTGGTTTTAGGTACATATTCTTAAAATTCTAATCAAAATGTCCTGTACATAAATCTTATTTCCGTCTAAATAACAAATGACAAAATCTACAGCTAAGTCGGGAATGAAAATGATCCAAGCTGTAGTTTCTGAAATTTGGTGTTTGCTAAACTTTTAATTCTGGCCGATTTTGATTTTATAAAAAAATTAATTAAAATTATTGTACTTAAAGGGAAGTGATTTGTCTTTAAAAAAATTTTAGCTTAAAGTTTTTAACCCGTAAAAACTACATTTGATTGCATTAACACGTGTCCTTCAAGAATAAATTGAACTTTGATTTACGATAATCGAAATATAAATGAAATTGTTATTAGAGTCACATTTACAAAAATAAATGCAAGTTTGGGGACTAATCAATAAATACAATAAGACCATGTGGTGGCAACATAAGTTCTAGCCTAATCAAGATTAGGTTATCATTTCCTCCAAGATTAATCCCATATTCTCTGACTCCAAAATGTTTTCCTCAAGCATTATTGTTCAATCTTTTCCTCAAGCCGATCAAACTTGGTCAATATTCGAAGAAATTTCTTGTTGCTGAAGATAAAAGTGATGATGTTTGGCTGTTAAAATTTTGTGCTTAGCAACTCCATTACTGTCTACAGTCTATACATCAGTGTCCTGAAACCACTTGAACTCTTCAAACATGTACATTGATGAGATGGTATCTGCAAGCACAAACAAAGATTCAATGCACTGTCGAGTTGTTTTATCCATTACAGTGTTATGCTTTGATTGGCATAAATCAACTAGCTTTTTGGTTTGGAATTAAAAACAAAATTCAGTGCATAACTCAAAAGCTGAAGATCGTTATCATGTGTCAGCTTAATGAAAAGAAGGGTGACCTGAGTGAAGGATCATGTCAATACACGGGATCCAATGAGCATACAAGATGTCCATGTCCAAGGGTTCATAATCTATCCTGGAAATTTCAACAGCCTGCATCCGAAGGAATATGTAGACATTGTCACTCAGCAGTGTCTAACTGAAATTAACTGAAGGAACACGGGATTAAACTCATAAACATTATTAACAATTACGTTGTGTGATATCAGTTGCATGAAATGTCATAAAGTGTAGTAAGTTAGTGAGAGTAGGAATGGATTATGATGTGATGATGAATATGTGGAGGAGAAAACATTATCTCACCCGCTCTAGAGAATAATTTTTAGTAGATATTTTTACTTCATTTGTCTTATTGTATGTGGGCTGCATCCCTTCCCAGTTCCCACCGCTGGAGCATATATTCATGAGGCAGCAGCAATATTGTATCCAAGTTACATGGCATCGTGTGTTTGAGTAGGTTGTCGTGTCAATAATTTCCCCAGCAACCCCTGTTGCAAACTAAACATCATTAACTTTCCCCCCAAACATGAATTACCAATATACTGTAAAACTTCGTTCACTTTGCTAATTAACTTTTGCAACACTTGATACAAGGCTTATACAGACTAGAGTGTAAAAAAATCCAATCAATCACATTTGTATTTACAAGTTTCTGGATGACTCAGTTAATTAACCAAAACAATTTGTACCACAAGAACCAACCATCACAATGCTTATGTGGTAAATCGACCCGGAGTGGCCCAGCTTTGGAACGAGCTCAACTCCGGCGACTGTTCAGACACGCGCCACACCTTCACCGACTTGTCCAAGCTCCCCGTGTACACAATCCACCGCTGATCACCTTTCTCTTGAGGATTCTCCGGTTGCGCCTGATCCTCCTCCACGGCGATACATTTAACCGGACCCATGTGACCCGTCAGAACCGAATGGCACGTGTGGAACCCACTCTCGTCGCGCTTCCACACACACACGTTCTTATCCGCAGACCCACTGAAGAGAAGGTTCCCCGCCACGGCCAGGCAGAGCACGGCTAGCTTGTGCCCCCTTAAAACGCCGCCGTGCGTGAACCCACACTTCCCGTCACTCTCCCAGAAGTTCACCATACCATCAGAGGAACCGCAATAAAGCACCGTGGCCGTATGGTTCACCGCCAGCGCTGTAACCGCGTTCTCCTGGTTCAGCAAAATCCGGTCCAACACATGCTTCGGCTTCTTCCCCTTCTCATCGTTCACCCTCCTCCAGATCTTTACCGTCCCATCCGCCGACCCCGTCAACACGCACCCTCCGGGCATCGCCACCACCGCGTTCACCGCGTCCTCGTGCGCGTTGATCGACTCCAAGCACTTGTAATCCGCCACGCGCCACACCTTGACCGTCTTGTCCCACGACCCGGAGTACAGCAACCCTTCCTCTTTGTCCAGGCTCAGACACGAAACGGCGTCGAAGTGCTTCACCTTCACCGCGTTCCGGTTCCGCCGAACCTCCACGTAATTCTTGGGGTTCATGGAACTCTTCACGTACTCCTTCAACGTGGGCAAGCTCCCGATTCGTTTATGCTTGCTTGGATTCTTGGACGAAACCTTCCACACTCTGATCTTCCCGTCTTGGTGGCCGGTGAAGATTTTTCCGCCGCAGATTATTATGGTTTTGACCAATCCACTGCTTGATTTGAAGCCGGTGTAGTCCTTGAGATGCTTCCAAACTCTTATGTTCTTGCTGTCGGAGCCTGTGTATAACAAGTCCCCGGAAACGGCCAGGGAATATATGTGACCCTCTTCGCGAACGAGGGATCCGATGAGGCTGTTTCCAGGGAGTTCGTCTTGGTGGTGGCGGAGGAGGTTTATCGCGGGCGAGGAGGGTAATAACCATGGAGACTTTTTGAGAGGAGACGAAGAATCGCGTTGGGAGTTCCATGGGGACATGGAATAGGGAGAGACATTGTTGCTGGTGTCTGTGTAGTTTGTGTGGCCGGCGTTGCTGTGGCGGTTGTATTGGAAGTTATCGTCGTCGTTGGAGGTGTAAGGCGAGGTGGCTTCGGAGTGCAATAATGCTCCAAATTTAGGTCTGTGTAAGGCGTTGTGTGTGTTTGGCTCCACCAACATGGAGCCGCCCTGTGCGTTTGTCATTGAAAAACGAGAAAAGACAATGAAGGAGAAATCTTAAATCTTAAATCTTAAAATATTGAGATGTGTTTTTTGAGGTTGTGTTTGTGCGAAGGGAAGGGATTGAAAGTTGAGCAAGAAGTTGGTTAGGCGGATATATATAGCGAGAGGTGGAGCGAGATTGGGCGATGGGTGGGTGACACGTGTGATGAAAGGGTAATGTGGAAAGCCAAAATTGGGAGATTTTTTGTGGGAGAAAATGAGCATAGTTTTATAGTTTTGTTGCGTAAGGAGTGTGATGTGGTTGTGCATATATGAATGTGGCATTGCTATGTTTGACTTTTGAATTTCTATACCGGGAAGGGAAGGGAAGGAATCGTCTAATGTTGACCTTTTTGGCTTGTCAAAAAGCCGTTTTTTAGCTGATGCCACCATGACGTTTAAGGCATCTTCCCCTTCCCACTTGCCGTGTCCCTTCTGCTGGACGGTCTCCATGGAGGATCTTCTTTCTGTTCACAACAACCATGCATTCTTTTACTCCTATAATAATAATTAATAAAACTTCTCATTCACAAATCTGCCCGTGCTTCCGGACCAAATATTTACTATCTTCAACTAACACTGCTTTCCGGATTAAATAATCAATAATCCAATTTAAGAATGAAACCCGTACATTAACAAACATGTGACTGTGTCTACGAGGTACATAGCACAATATATTAGAACGTTGAAATCAACACGTTGAGTGGGCGAATTTAAATTCCTTGTTCCCACTGTCTAAGAGTTCGAACATTCCTAGTGAAAATTCGTAATATCGCGTACACTACCCAAAACCATGCAAAATGGAAATGAAATTTCACATGACACCGGACAGAGACAAAAGTTTAGGATGTGAAGTCAAAATGTTTGTTGAACCATATATGCATGGCCTTTTAGGGTAACATTTAAATTCTAATAAAAAATGTTCACAGATGCTGTTTTACTGTGGAAGGATTAATGTCTGCGTGCGCCTTTCACAAAAATTGTATGTCTACGTCTCTGATATTGCCATCAAATTTCAAACGTTGTTCAGGACCACTAATTTTCTTAAGGGTAACATAAAAGTCTAGCTCAGATCGAACTATTTCGTGACCAAACATCTTCCTCCGTTGTCTTTCTCCTTTCCCCTTTCATAATACGAGAAAATAAATGTTACCATGTGAACTTGAATCTATGCTCAATACGCCGTTATAAATATTGGTAATGGATAATTGCTATACAAGTAAAGTAGGTCACATCTAACTCTACAACTTCTTCCATCCCAAATTATTATGCATCCTTAATTACTTTCATTTATTCTAAAATATGTTTCATTTTATAAAATTATACATTTTTTTCTTCTAATACCTATATTTTATTTTAATAAAAGTACTCCTGTCGAAGATATATTTTATCATTTTAGCTTACATATTTAATAAGTTTTTAAAAAAATATTATCTTAAAAATGAATAGCGTCTAAAAAGAATAATTACATCAGGAAATCTCTCTGCATGGACTAATTCTACATTTTCCCAACATGGTTTGGAAGTTGAAGGACAATCTAAATTTAGATCCCAATGCATAAGCGTGACGAGTACACATACGTTACGTGTGTGTCCATATAAAAATAATTTATTTTATTACATATTTTAAATATAAAAGTTATATTGAATTTAATGTTAGCATGTATTTGTTTCAAATATGTTTAATTTTATCAAAACCAAATTTCATTAGTTTTAAAATGAGTAAACGTTAAAATTCTAAGGTAAAATGTGTGAACAATTTTATAATTAATATAAATCTTATTAACTCATTTCGATATTTTTCACTCCTCCTTTAGACTTCAAGCATGATAAGAAAATTTCAAATTTTAAAAATCACTGTTTGAATAAATTATGTAATTATATGACATTAAATATTTTAAAGTTAAACTTACCCGATGATATATAGAGTTGTGACTTAATTATATATTAAATGACAATTATTCTTGCGAAAAATAAAAACTGAAAATATTATTAGATTAAGTTTGAATATAAATAGTAAAAAAAATTATGGATTTTTAAGTAATAATGTGATTATTAATCAAATTTTAAAGAGTTATATACATATATAATATATGATTTATATTTATAGTTTTTATTTATCACAATAAAAAATGTTTCACTTGACATTTTTCCGTAATTTTATATTATATATTTATCATGTGCAATTTCTATAGTTTGTGGTCTAGAACAATGAGAAATATGTAGTAGATTTAAAAAGATTGAGTATAAAGAAAAGAAAAGAAATACAGAAAGGAAAAGAAATACAGAAAAGAAAAGAAATACAGAAAAGAAAAGAAAAATAAAATAATCAAAATTTTCTTTTTTTTTTTCAAGAAAAAAAACAAGGAGATTTTTGCGACTTATTTTTCCACATGAATCAGAAAATAAATGCAAAACCTCTCTTTTTATTTTATTTTCTTAGAACGTAAATATTTTTATGACATAACTGAAAAATATATAATTATACCCTTAAAAATAATGGAGTTAAAAGTTTTGCTATTTAGATTAAATTTAACTTTTAATTAATATAAAAATATTTTCATTCAACTTATTTATTTTTACTCTCTTTCACTAATCTAAACAAATAGTTCTTTCTTTCTTTCTTATTTTAATCTATTCAAAATGAATATGTATAGATCTGTTTATGTTTTTATTTTGAAAAACAGTACACTTACCTTTTATTTCTGTCAATTCTATTTAATTTTATCTTTTCTTTTCTATTTCATTTTTAATCTAAGCAAAATAAATATACTTGTTTTGCTGTCCGTAGTGGCCTATGGAAAAGAAAATTTTGCTTCTCATCACATAATACAACATCGAACCTCACACTTCTTAGTTGCAACGGGTATGCAAATAAATATCTAGAAGGCATCGTTGAGGTTTTAACACGTAGTTAAAATATAGGGAAATTTAAAAATTGTGGGGACTTTATCTATTTATACACATATGAAGCAGATAATAATATAATAAAGGAGATTCTATAGATGTCATCTGAAATCTACCGAATCCAATCATAATTCTTCTTTGGATTTGGATATGATTATTTATATAAGGCTTTAAAATTTAAAGGGAAGACATGGCGGAGAAAGAATCGATTTTGCATAAATTTTCTTTGCACAGTGTATTGAATTCAATGTACATTGAATTATTTTATCAGTGATAGGTATAACATGCTTTTATATATATATTATAGTTTCTTCAAAATATAAGCAACCTTTTTACCTACATTTGACTTCATTGTAATTGCCTTAAAAACTGGGAGCCTTATTTCCCCTACATTGCGATCAATCATTTAAATTTTATACATTTAATCTCTCATGGTCATGCAGTTAGGTTAAGAATAACAAGTTATTGCAAATTGTATTAATTGCTTTGTGATAAAGATTAAGTTAGATAAGCCACCACGAAATTGTGATATGTTTGAGTTATTACATTATGTAAAAAAAAGTTAGTGTTTTTCAATATTTGTTTTAACTTTTTCTCTTGTAATAAATGTTGAATTTAACAATTATAAACTGTGATCAGGAGTTCGATTTTCAGAAAATAAATTATATAAATGAGAGATTATTGCAATTTACAAATTAATTTAACACAATATTTTTACTTGAAGAGACAATTTTTATTTAATATAAATGTTATATTTATGTTTTACCAATACGCGGAAGAAGAATAAGGCATCGTATCAAAATTGGATAGGAAACAAAAGCTTGCACATGTGTCAATTAAAATTCATGAGTTTGAAATGGATATTACGTACGTATGCTTGAGTTCATTGAATTGCACCATGCTCGATCTATTCAAGTTCTAAGTGGTGTGTTAAACACACGCGTGATTCATATTTCAGATACATCTCAAAGTCTTTCTCATGACTAGTAATCATGACAAAAATATGCTCATTATTTATCTACATATACGTGTCAGACCTATAAAAGAAAAACATATACGTGTCGGCTGTGAGGCCAACCACGTCAAAATCACAGACCTAAAAATGTTACCAGGAATTTGTCTTGGACACTTGGCAAAACATGCAGGCTTCATATTTAGATCAAAATTTATAGTTTCTTCCTTGCATTGCATGTTTGCTAACTAGCTCGTAGTTGCACCAACTCAACATGTGTAAGTGAACAAAATCCCTAATAGAATATAAAAAGTGTAACTCTCGAATCATAATCTTTCAACCATGTTCGAGCAAATACCACTTATTCCTGAGTATTATTATTTTTTTTCACTTTTGCCTTTTGTGTCTGCTGATCATCAAACACGTTATCCTAAAGCTGGAGAACGATTCTTACATAGCTTACTTCAGTGGAAATCTAACTAAATTTTTAAGAAAAGAAAAGGCTATTGTGGGACTATAAAGTCCTAGTTGTTTAGCAAAAACTTACAAGCTTAACATTAATTAATTAATTAATCTGGGACAAGTGTCCCATTGAGCTGTCCCGGTTGCATCGATGAACAATAAATTTTTGAGAGAATTTTACACAAAGGCCACTTAATGCAATGACTCTTTCGTTTACGCTTTTAGATAAAGGTTTTTACAAAAGTATTCCAATTTATGTCCACGTATTAAAAGAAAGTGAATCTCCAAACAAAATTGAAAATTGAATAGCTAAAAAAATTAAAAGGCCTAAAAAATTGGATTAGACCAAATAATTTAAAGACTCGCCGTTGCTAGAATTTTTTTATTAGCAATAAAAATTTTATAAATGAGGGATAAAAAGATTACCTCAATCCATATATAAAAAGAGAAAAAGAAGGAAAAGTGAATAAAAGCATAGGACCATCTTATCAAATAGATCCTAAACACAGTATTAAACTAAAAGAAGGGTTGGCAATGAAAGTAAAAGATGAAGAATTTAATCCTTTCTTTTTGGAACAGAATTTAGTACAAAAGAAAGGATACCGTGGGTTTCATATAATTATTCTTTTTCTCTTAATATGGGGAAAGAGAAAGAGATAATTATTATACGGATAATATGAAAAGAATATCATGAGATGTCTGATTTATTCTTTTCACTTTGTTATTTTTTTCTTTTTCTTTTTCTACTTAAATAAAACATACCATAAATGTCAAAAAAATAAAACACTAGGAAATGGTCCAGCACAATAACACACACGTGTGTATATATATATATATATATATATAATTAAAAAATTACTTCATTATATTTAATCATTTTAGTCTCCGAAATATGTTTTCCTAAATACGACTTTAATTTCTCAAATTTACTGTTTAGAGATTAAAAATGATTTAGGAAAAGCTAATTCTAGTTTTTCAAGTGTTTAAAACTAAATATATATTTTTTAAATTTAAATGCTAATTTTTTTTAAAACTTTAGGGGATTAAAATTCAGATCCATCCTAAGTTTTAAGGACTAAACATAATTAAGCTAAAAAAGTAAAAAATAATATTTCCACAAAGTAGATGTTTTCTTAATTTGTTACATTTTTAACAATATAATAGAAGAATTTGAAAACGTTTTAGGCTGAGTTCAAGAGGGGGGTGAATTGAAAATAGTTTTCGCAATCTGAAAAACTTTAATGAATCTAGGTGCTACGAATGAATCAATTTGTTATACTGACAGATATAAGCACACAGCAGATTCTCAATTATACTGAATTGCAATTTCACAGCAACACATTAATCAAGTCAGGTTCACACTCTTTTAATTTCAGTATACACTCAGAACATAAACACACAGAAATCAAACTTGAATGAGAGCAGAGAGGAACAAAATTACAAAATACTAAGTTAAACTCCTAACACAGCACTACACTGATTTGAATCAATATAAATCTGATAAAGTTTCCTACCACCAGTAATTGATGCAAAATTGAAAATTATTCAGAATGCAGATTCAATTGTTTAGTTTCACCAAGAACACACCACAATGATATCAATTCTGCAATATTACAGTAATTCAGCCAAAGTCAATTTTCAATGTCAGCACAGTATCAAATACACAAAAGTATCAAGAATCACACTGCAGTAATGAGCTCTTAAGTATGCAGTAACTCAGATTCTTAACATTTCAGAACAACTTTCAGATCAGATTTGTTCAAAATTAAAACTGATGTGATATTGCAGATTATTAAATTTTCCAGCAATGCAATCAATTTCCAGTTAATGTTGTATGTAATTCAATGTTTGAAAAGAAACAATCTCTGTTAATCAAGATTTCAAGAACAACTATAGTAGAATAATCAGAATCAACACACAATTCAAGTTACATTGCACACATCAATATACAGCAGAGGACTTAAACCAGCAATGCAATCAATTTCCAGTTAATGTTGTATGTAATTCAATGTTTGAAAAGAAACAATCTCTGTTAATCAAGATTTCAAGAACAACTATAGTAGAATAATCAGAATCAACACACAATTCAAGTTACATTGCACACATCAATATATAGCAGAGGACTTAAACCAGTTTTATCAAGATTACCTAAAATTAATTCAATCTTTCAATTTAATTCAACGTGCAGTGCAAGAACAAATCAAGATGATAAGAAAAGGGTTCAAGAAGAAGAGACACAATCAATTTTATACTAGTTCACCACACAGGGCTACGTCCAGTCTTCTCTGCACCACTTGCAGATAAAGTTCCACTAACTCAATTAATTGTTCTCATACAATTAATCAACCAATTTCTACTTCCCGTAGAAATCAGTACCCTGCTAAATTGATCTACTGCTCCCCGCAACCTCCAATCAATTTCAGCAGAAAACCCCAGGCTAATTCCTATAGCCCAACCAGTCAATTTCTACTCCCCGTAGAAATCAGAACCCTACTAAATTGATCCACTGCTCCCCGCAGCTTCCAATCAATTTCAGCAGAAAACAGAGGCTTACTTCTAAAGCCCAAATCAGTACAAACATTCAATGAATTTCACAAAATTACAATGAAAACACTTCAAATCTTGATTCAAACAGGATCAAGAAGGGTTTAGAAAAACTCCCTGATTGGCACAGAAAAAAAGGCTTGTACACAGTCTTGAAGAAACCCAGTAGCACACTTTAGTCAGAATTGATTCTTCAAGTAAAAGCCCTCTTTCAAAACTGATTATTATGAAAACAACAGAATCTCTCACAGTATTTCTCACATAATGTATTTCAAAACGATTGTGATTTTCAGAAATGTATCTCTCTTCTTTCTTTTCTCTGTTCTCTTTCTTTTTCTTGTTTCTTGTTTTTCGCACTTGAAAAACCCACCGTTTTATAGAAGAAGAGCTCAAACCAGATTTTCAGAAAAACAGTTAATTCAGTTATGCTCAGGCACGAATAAATTGATTCGGCTTAACCTGAAATCAGTTTGTAATAGTTAAGTACTTTGTTTTCCAAAACTGTTAATTCAGTTATGGTCAAAAACGAATAAATTGATTCGACTTGAAATCAGTTCATAATAGTTCAGTACCTTATTTTCCAAAACTGTTTTAACTACCTTATTTTCCAAAACTGTTTTTAACTGAAGTTAAAACCTTTTTATGGTTTGATTTAAATCATTTAACCCATGTGCTAATGAATTTCTCCTTAGATGGGCATAGGTTCTCTTTCACGGCCAATCATACTCACTCACACTAAGACACAACCTAGAACATATTTTCACTTGCTTGCTTTGGCTTGCTAGTCATGTCTTGCATGGTTTCATCAAATCCTTTAGTATTGTGAGAATACTAACAGAATTAATGTTAACAAAACTTATTTTTAATTGGTTTTAGTTTTTTTTTTTCTCTTGTGGATTTTGTTATAGCTAAATATAAGATATTTGGAACTGGGTTTCTGAACAAAGGGAGGGCATATTTGAAAATTCTTTTAGATTGGTCCTGTTAATATTCTTAAAGTTGCTTTTAACCATATAACATGTATAAGTTTTACGAAATAAATATATTTTTTTTCTCATTAAGGTTTAAAATAGTTTTAAGCATTATTACTATTAACATTTTCTTTCTTTTCAAAGTGATGAATGGTCCCTTTGGTTGTTTCAGCAAAGTTTTACTCAGGTGTGTAAAAGAGCTGAAATCCTCTTTGTGTCGTATCAGTAAGAAAAATTACTTCAAACAAGAAGAAAACTTCATCCTGCATTATCTAGTGATTTCTGAACTTTATCTGCAAGAGAAGCAGAGGGACAGATATCAAACATTCATACAGGTGGCGTGACATGTATGTACCTACCTTTAATAACATTAGCAGATTAGAAGATTAAGTTATATATACTTTTGCTGAGTTAAAGATGTGTTTTTTCTCACTTATTAAAGATGTTAATAATTATAGTTTGGAGTAAAGCACATTTAGAAGTCATAAAAGATGATAAAAACACACTTCTAGGTGTCTTATATATCCATTTTCTTTAGTAGATATGAAGCCCATTAGCTAATGATTGCGTAGCAAGAACGTCAAAACCTTTGAATGATTGCAATTTTCCTTTTTTCTTTATACTGATCATGATTGAAAAATTATGTTAATGTTGATAACGTGGCGTGACTATGAGATTCTTCATTCATCCCCGAGAAAAGCAGTACAAGAAGATATTAGCCGCTTCTTCTTTTTTCCCCAACACAACACAATCATTCATTTCAGCATAAATGTCTGTCCCGCATTCTTGTTCTTGTGCTCCCACCAATTAGCCACAACCAATTTAGACATTATTTTAAAGCTTTTTCACAAGACATTCAAATGGTCAGCTCCATTTGTCACTATGGTTTTTGGTTTTGTTTTACTGTATACAATTGGATGTTTATTGTCTAGATTATGCTGTTTAAAGCAGTGTCAAATACAATAGTAACTGATATAAATAAAATAAAGCAACTTTGACAGTACAAAATAATATATATATATATATATATATATATATATATATATTAATTATAGAGAGTATAAGGGGTAGTTCAACTCATTTAGATACCTATATCTGCAAAATATACTTGTACAAAGTGTGTAGTTCATTATTCTCATACAGTTAAAGAAAGCCAAAGACAGAAAATGTAGGACTACACATATTGCCCACCCTATCAGATCTCACAACATTTCAAATTACCCACCACATTTCCACACTAAGTCCTATGAAAATGTACAGAGAATTCTTTGACCTGTTATCATGATTTGTATATATCAGCCACTGGTTTGTATCTATCCTCCAAGAAAACTTGCTCCACTGTTTGTGAATACCGATCAAATAGTATTAGGACTACTTTTGACCATATACTTGCTAAATGAAATTTCAATATGATCAATTATCAGTATAACTCGACATTTCACATGTGGACAAATCATTTTCAAAGTATGACACTTTCACTTAACAAAGATATAATAAAAATAAAAATCATTTAAATTTTTTTTGTAGCTTTGTTGATATAAGAAATGGAGGCATTACAGAAATATCAGGAGTGGTAGCAGTTCTAGAACTTGCATTGTAGTTGTAGATGCATAGATCCAAGCAAGTGCTGTACACTTGGCGCGTTATTGCAGAATTATTTGGACCATGCTGTCGTTAGATGCAAATGTGACACACAAGACTAGAGAGTGTGTCCAAGTAATCTAATCATAACTTCACCAAAAAGAAAGAGTAAGCAAATGATATAACATGGTAGCTAGCCACCAACCGCTGATAGTGCTTTACAGATGGCTATATCTTGCTCATTGCTCTACATCTATCTACCTTTGGCCCATTCACTGACCATACCTCCAACCAATCAACTACCCAAAAACCACTGTCTCTCAGGAACGCATGCATGCAGTCTTGTTGACTCACAAACAAAATATCTCCCATGTGTTGATCAATCATGGAACCAACCCGGATTTTGTGTATCATTCAGCTTCATCCCTATCCCTATTATCTTAAATAATCAAGGATAATATCAATGCAGAGTCGTTCGTTCAAGATTTTAAGTATAAACTCTACTTTTTTCGACAACAAACTCTTTAAGATGCTACTATATTAAGTATATTGAGAAAAACACTGTTATTGGATGATATTTAATGTTATTCATTTTAATCTTGAAAAGTTAGGATAATGACACTGATAATATTATCATTTTATCATTCTAACCTATAATAATAGAAAAATATGAATGTTATCTTTGAACTCTTGTAGCTTTAATCTAGTGATTTAGATTCTTTTATACACGATAGCTACTAGCATTATCACCTATTCTAACTTTTTTTTGCTATTGTATGTATATCTTCTTCTGTAAGTGGATTAATCTCATTCATAAATTTGTTTCTGGTCCTACAAGGGTTAGAAGTGATTTTGTGGGGATGTTGCTGTGGGCAATATTAATGAAAGAACTATAGTGTACGTGTCAGATGCTGGTACACAGTACAGAAGAATCAAGACCAAAAGATGGATGATAAAACAATAATTGCGATTTCTAGAGCTCTCATACTTCTTCATCTTCATATTGCTCGCGGATTGCACTCAATTGGGAGCTACAGAAACATCAAAATCCAACACACACACACACATATATATATATATATATATATA
>Ga0209700_107600_pt1 | contig 15038 bp, 4 predicted proteins | sample SiratroredBW_FD_187528 | JGI IMG/M metagenome (GOLD analysis project Ga0209700, IMG submission 187528) | Root nodule microbial communities of legume samples collected from California, USA - Siratro red BW (SPAdes) (version 2) | ecosystem: Host-associated > Plants > Roots > Nodule | place: USA...
GAACAATGAAAGCTCACAAGGGTTTACTTCACAATGGTGAAGAATTACACAATGGTTTCACACAACCCAAAACTCTAGATGCTCTCTATAGCAGATTGACAATAAACACTCAGTATATTTTCTTCAGATGTATTGTATGATGTTCTTCTCTTTTCGCTTCTCCTTGTTGTATATTCTTCAACTTGAACTTGCTCCTCTATATGTAGCTTTTTAGATACTAGCTGTTGGGATGCTTGAACAGATCAATCTTGACTTTCTGATGTATGAAGCTCAAACTGGAAATACTTCTCTAATTTTCATACTGCATTAAACTTGATTAAGTCTGTATCGGAAATAATTTATTTATAACATAGAGAAATTATATTATATCTGAGATACTCATCAATAATTTGAATAATTTCTATTATGAACAGATTTGAACGTTAATGCACATTATGATATAAAATCAATTAATCATAATTAAATGCTTCATAATAATTTGAATATTTTCCGTTATGAACAAATTTGAACGTTAGAGCACAATATGATATAAAATCAATTTAAATCAAATTAAAAACACATAAAAGTAAATAGTAAGAAAACTTATCTCTTTATAGACCATGTGTCTCCTGCTTTAATAATAATAATAATAATAATAATAATAATAATGTTAATTGCACAATGTATATAAGTCATCAAATATAAATATATACTTGATTTTTGTTATCATCAAAACTTTATCAAAATTTGATCCTCTAAAGGGACTTTGGACCGTCTAATGTTCAACATAATTTATGTCTAACATTCACAACTTTTAAATATATTCTAAACATGAATTCTTAAGATAGAAATCGATTTTGATTAAGTCATGAGTGTGCACCCTCATCACTTCATCAAAATTATTTTCTTTCTTAATAATTTCATCCTCATTCATCACAATCAACTCAACTCAACTCAAATACAAATCAAAACTTCAAAGAACATGCTCAAACATCCAAGTAAAAACATTTTGCCTATTTCTCTAAATTAAATTTTAAAAATCTACACACAGAAAAAACATAATAAACCCACTACCCTTAGGTCATCCTAAGGATGAACTGCTCTGATACTAAATCTAACATCTCATATTTTCATATAATAGAAACTTTATTGCATAAAAATTATATACTAAACTTGAATATAAATATCCATACATTCATAATGTATTTTAAAATATATTTCTGCACATAAGATTTAATAAAAATATCTTCATAAAATTACAAATAAAATAAAATAAAGCTTCTCCAACAATTCACCGGGGACTCACACCACTTGTCAAATCTTCTGCTCATGTGTAATATACATGATCATCGCAGTTTTAAAAACAAAACAAACAACACACGAAAATAAGGGTAAGCTAGAAAGTTTTAAAAATTGTATTATTTTCATAAATTGGATTTCTATCTCAACAAAACAACAACAATTCAATCTTTCATAATTCATCTCACATCATACATACACTGACTCACAAACAAAGACATTAGACTCTCTACTTTCGGAAGACACTCGTGCATTGAGTTAGACTCAGATGTGTGCACCTATCATATACCATCAATCTGTTCCGATCAGCTCATATTTCAAACCTCGGATATAGTCTGTCCCGATCAGTTCCTATTTCAAACCTCGGGTACAGTTCCCATATGCACAGGTTAATCCATATGTCCTATTCCGATCAGCTCATATTTCAAACCTTAGACATGGCCATGTGAACCTCCTTCGACTCTTAACCAATTGGTAAACTTCATCTATATGAATCCAATGTACCAGTAGAGTCAGGATACCTCTTTAGATGGATCAGATCCCAAAACAATGCACATCCTAATAATCTCAACACGGGTATCTCCTTTCTTGAAGATACTATGTCTCGATCACACACCACATCATTCACAAACATTGATACTACATCGTACCATTCATAAGCATTCATTCCATTCAATTCAAATTCATCCAATTCATATATAATGAAATAAATAATTACAGTATCCATTAAAAACATTTAAACTAGCTTCCCTTATTTCTATAGAGTAGAGATACTCAAAAATCCTAAAATCACGGGCAATCTAACTTTGTTCTAGAATCTGATTGAACACTCTTGATCTACTCAATGCTAGAAATCTAGGGGTGTCATTTGATTGTCAATCTAATAACATATGATATCACAAATCTAGAGAGAATATCTTCTTAGAAATATATAATATCTTATGAGAGAGAATATCTTCTGAAAGAGAATATCTTTTGAGAGAATTGGTGGTTGTTATAAAAATAAAAAGCAAATAACTATCTTTTATTTACTTAAACAACCTTACTGCTAAAAAAAATAGGTGTTAAACCCTAAGTCTTAAATCTTATTTATCTCTAAAACTAAATTTTAGGTTAGTTTTTATTCTATAGCTATTTTATAGGGTATTACAAAGTACAACTTATATAAACTAAAAATAAATTTAATATATAACTTTTTGTGATATATTTTAATAATGATTAAATAATTATAATTTAGTGATATATTTAACAAAAATTAAATTATTAAATAAGAATTATAAGTATATTTTTCAATCAAAAGAATATATATATATATATATATATATATATATTAAGAGAAACGATAAAAGATGTAATATATAATAAATACAAATCTAAACAAATAACTATACAGAGGACAATAAATAAAGACGATAAGAAAATAGATAAAATGAGCACAGTTTATCAATTTACCATAAAAATAAGATTAACATTACATAAACATCATACATAAACATCAGAGGAACGTTGGGCGTATATGTGGATGTTATGGCCCAAAAGGTATGAAAGAAACCCTAGAAAACAAGTATTCTAGAAATGTGAGAATCAAGACAACTATTATATAGAAAACAAAAAACAAAAACTTGATAAGAGTTTATATTAACAAAAGATTAAAAAATAAATAAAACATATTTAAAAAGGACTTCAACCTTTATCACACACAAAAGTAATAAGATTATGAACTAAAACATGTAAAAGTTTAAAAGATACCAATTTCATGATTCAATTTCCTTTCACATAAATTTCACAATTCTTACTCTCCACTTTGAAGTTATAAATAATATAAATCCTTTGATATGAGTGAACCAGGTTATGCTAGAATTTCGCCTTTTAGAATACAAAATTGTATAACATATGAACAAAAAATAATTTTAATATATAACTTTTCGTTAATAAATTGCATTTTTTAAGCTAATATCTTAAACCTTTATATTGTAAGTATTGTGTATCTTGAAAAATATTCCGAGGAGTTATAGAATATACCTCCCAATATCTAAATAGATTTTTTTTTTAATGTGTGACCTTTTTTAGCGAAACCAAGCTAGTAAAATTAATACGAGTGAGAATTTTTTAATATTTTTCTTTAGTTTTTTTTTTTCATAAATATTTCGTAAAGTAATATTGTAATTCAGTTTGAAGCGTGACTAGAAGATGTGAACCCTCTTCTAGCTAAACCTATCTCTTCCCCTAAACTAAACATATATTGGTTTCTTCCAAACATTTAAAGCAACATTTAAACCTATAATTTGATCCCATTGGTCAAGATACCATAATCTACGATGTTTTCTGATACATGACAATGCGTTAGATACCTTTTAAGAAAATGCAATTTATCAGTTTAAATAAATAAATAAATAACTAAATTACAATTCTCACTTTTTTCTCGATGGACACATTGAAGGTTCAACGCTTCTAAGTTGATGATGAAGCGTTTCTTTCCTTCTTTATTGTGCGACACATTATTTACTTTCGCAAAAAAACATTGTATGTAATTTAATAAAATAAAATAACCTATTTATAATTATAAAAAATATTTATTTTATAAAATGATTGATGGTAACTAATTTGATGAAAATTGGTTATAGAAATTATTTTATAAATCAATTTGATTGAAGTTGGTTACATAAAAAAATTGAGATTAATTCTTTATAATTGTCCATCGATAAAGTGTGTCGGAGAAGAAAAATGACTGAAAGAGATAGATTAAGAAAAAGAAATTGAAATTCTTTTAATTGAGTCTATTAAGATAAGTCTATCGTAAAAATCATAAATTCTAAAATTTTATGAAATATTTATGATTGATTGTTTGAAATTATGATCAAACTTAGATATTATATTATTAGGATTAATTGAGTTTATGATTAAATAATGATTTTCTTAATTTTATGAACCCTAATAAAAATTGGAAATAGACGAAGTCTCCTATAATTAAGATATTTTGCAGAAATCATGAGTCACAAAATTTTGATAAATTTAAATTGTGATTATTAGTTCTTGTATGCATGTATATATGTATTAGGTAGAACCGCAGACGGTATAATAGCGTGAATGTAGAGCGTCATTACATAACGATCCAAACCATACTTTTAATTGTAGCACATTATTTTATGATTTGTCATTGTTGACCCAACCTACCTTGATGTATCCAATTTCATGATGCTCATGAGTATAACACTCAATTAGAATAGAAGGTATGCATCATAATAAGTTTTAAAAAAAATTATGAATTAATTATGATTATTTTAGGTTGCATCAGTGAAAATTAATTTATAATTTGATTAATTATTGGGATTAATCGTATCGTAGATTTATAATCACTAAAGTGATTAAATATTTATATTATATTTTGGTTAACTCTAAATTAGTGATAATTTTTATTTTAATTAACCATATAACTTATGCTAAATAAATAATTGATTTATAAATTAATTAAACCTTATTATTATGAAGTATTTATAGATCTCCTGATTAGTTGTTTTTATAATTAATATATATATTTTACCTAATAATAATATATTAATAACATTATGTTTTGTGTATTAATATATAAGAAGAATATTAATATGCCTATAATGTGTATTACATCTAAGTCAAAAAAAAATATAATGTGATATAGATGGAAGCATCCATTGTGATTTATGTAACTTAACCTATGTAATGTATTTGAATAATGGTTTTCTTGATTGATTCAAAGCAAACACAAATGGGACATCTCACACTTTTCTAAATGGTGTGAGCCTTGACGTATGTAAATGAATACAGAAGATGGGCCACTTACATGACATGCAATATTTGTCCCCATTCATAGATATCTCCTGCAACGTATAGACTTTACAGAACTAAATCAATGCAAAATTTGTTTTCCCTTTCTCATGGTAGAAAATATTACTTAACTCACGTTTTTTGTTTCACTGCACATACATAGCTATCATCACACATCACCAACACACTTCTTAAGCACGCAATCATACCTCAACCACACACTCATAAAACCTCCTCTTCATTGCTTTTGAACCAGAGATACAACATTTCCCTCAGCATTACTATTTTAAGAAAGAAAAATCCAAGTAAGATTAGTTGGAATGATTAATATGTGGAGAGGTATAAATTAATAATTTGTTGAAATTAATTTAATTGTCAAAAAATATTATGTAATTATTATTATTATTATTTTATTACATTGTATAAGATAATATTATTTGGAATATGAATATACATGTTATTACACAGGTGTGCTAGACATATTATTAATTAATCATTAGAAGAGTTTCTAAGACTTTCTAATTGTCACTTATTTTATTCTATATCCTATTTAAGAATATAAAAAAAGATAGGTAGTTATCTATGATATAGATTGACATTGAGAGTAACTGTACACACTTTTCTTTCATTTTACTATCTACACAAATCATTAAATCAGAGATAATAAATGACTCCAAGCTCTTCTATTCAGTTTTTAATTCTTCTTAATCTTTTATATAATCTTATATATTCATATATCCATTATCAGAATAAACAGAAAAATAATTTTTTTATATTTTTCAATTAGTATTAGGTTTACTTTTGATTATGAGTGTGAGATTTTCTTGTTAAATTTGCATTATTTGAATTCATAAACATAAATTCATAATTCGTACTTGTTCATATTGTTAACTTCCCATCATTCCACATCCATGCATGCTCCTCTCTTGCCTCCCACTGTGGCGAAAGCCATCTCTGCCTTCGGGAAGGGTTCGGCGGTCCAGAATCAATTTTTTTCACAAATTATAAATAATAATAATAATAATAATAATAATAATAATAATAATTATTATTATTATTATTATTATTATTATTATTATTATTATTATTATTATTGGGCTGAAAATTCAATCCGGACAAATTTTTTCCTAAACTTATGTTTCAAACCCACACTCTCTTTGTTTAAGAATCTTAAAACCTGATGCCTTAGACCAACCTAGCTATATGTGCATGTTATTTTTTGGGCCTTGAATTTTTTAAAGTTTTGATCTGAATTGCTATTGTTGATTATATTGTGCAATATTTTATTAAAAATTTATGATACAAATGTATCTTGTTAATAATATTAAATATTTTTTTATGATTGAGATCTTGTCTTCGTAAAATGTATCGTGATAAAATATCAATTTTACTAATTTTTTGCATTTTCTCGTTTGTCTTTTCTCGTCGCGATCAGGAGCTTCTGTTAAGCTTCTCTTTTTGAGTTGTACTTTGTATCGTTGCATGTAAGATTATAGTGATTTTATTTGTCTTATTTTTGTTTCTGTTTTTGTTCGTTCAGTCTTGTTCTAAATTGGAGTATTTTTTTTTTTCGGTTGGTGTTCATGCAGAGAATAACAATTGCAACAACAACCTCAATTTTCCTTTACTATCATTTGTGCAGGTCAAGTCAATGATTTTGGTTTAGTTTGGTTAGTAATATTGTATTGCATTCCATGTTCTGGTTTGATGTAAGTTGGGTGATTTGAAGTTGTGTTGCATGTGATATTTTGATTTAATTGAACTTTTTTTAATTATAGTTTCATGAGCTGATTTTGGTTAATTTTTTAATTTAACTTTAGTTTGATTTTGGATTAATTTTGCCTTAATTTTGGGTTAATTTGGTTTGAATGAAATTAAACAAGTTTAGGATTTGAATGAATAATCCTAGGTTTAGTTTCAGTTAAATTAATTTGAACATAAATAAATTATGTCTTTTTTAAAGCGTCGGCTAAGCCAATATAATTTTTTTTTTCATTTTGAGCTTTGAGTAGGTCGATGCTTTACTAATATAAAATAATTTATTGTGTGAGTGTAGTGTTGGTTTGAGTGACGATATTTGCATTCCTTTTTCTAATTGTTGTTATCTTTGGTAGCTTTTAGGATTGTAGCATCTATCTTATGACTAACACAAATTAAACATATAAACATGGATTTTCTTTCTTAAGCATATACTTTTTATTGACTATTTTTCTTTTCAATTCTTGTAATGAAACACGACTTTATAATTAGATTGCCTTATAGAATCAAATGTGATGAGAATAGTTATGATAGTGTAAGTATTAAACAAAATTCATTAAAAAAATTGTGTAGGTAGAACAACTTTAATATAACATACAACTAAAATTGTCACTCTGTGTGTGATTTTATTTATTTTAATGTTATAATCTTTATAGGTGACTTAAAAAATCACAAAAAATATATTTTATATGGATAACGATTATATAGTAATTAAAAGAATGTTAAATGAGAATAATTTCCTTCTTTTACAAATTTAACTAAATATGTAAGATGATGAGACGACTTCTATTCTCAATTTCAAATTTAAATTCAAATTGAAATAGTATTTAAGTTACGAAACTTTTGTTATGAAAAATCGTGGCTGTCGTATGACCACTTATCCATTACTATAAAGTTTTTAACTTTTATCTATTTCAAAACGAAATTCTAAAGGTGAAATCCATTCTCAAACTTTTTCCTTACATGTTTTTTGATATTATTTTATATATATAAATTATAATAAAGGTTGATGCAACTCGTATTTTTAAATTGTTTTCATAATTTATCCCAAACATAGTTGCTGACATCTACATATACAAGTTAACATTTGAAAGATTAACAAAACTACTCTTAACATATACTATTTTCCATACTTTTCTTGCATCTATTGGTATTTTAAGTGTTTAAAACTTCTTTTTCAAGCCTCTTGCAAGCATAAAAGAAATTTATATTTTAGTATATCAATGGGAGAAACAATTGAAAACATAATATGTTACATACTTTTTGAAGTTCTACTACGCAAATGCAAGAATAGTAGTTTAAGTGTGTATTTGATTGAAATTTCACATGTCCGAGCAGTCATTTGTATGGTGAACCAAGTTAAGTACTGATTTGATGTTCAACTTCAAAATAATTTTGACATAATGTTTATAATAAATGCATATTCACCTTGTTGATGAATTAAATTCTTCATGTACAACATAAGACTTTTCAACCACAGTTTTAGTATGTCTTTGACTAAATTTATTCAGCTTTAATACAATTTTATTATATTAATTTCAATCAAAATATTTTTAAATTATTTTATTAGTACTTATTTTTAAAAATAAAATCATTATAGATAAAAATACAATTAGAAAATTGTGTTTTAAATACAATATCATATATTAAATACGATAAAGTTAATTATATTTGTTTTATTATTTATTATCTCATGCATTTTCTTTTCTCGTATAAATATTTTCTTTCTCCTACCTCCTTACGTGCCCAACACGTTTGTAGTGCAATTGTATACGTGTTGATGCATCTGCAATTTCTCTTTTGCTCAAAAATAAAATAAATTACTTCACAATAATTAATGAATTTATTTTAAAATATTATTTTTTATTAAAATATTATTTTTTTAAATTGCCTCTTCTTAGAATATAATATCATGATCATTAATGTATATGTACTTATATTTAGACTTTAACGTTTACGTTTCTATACAGGAAACTGGCGGAGCATCAATTACAATGTAAAGTATTATTGATATATAATACTATATTTGTTAAGTAAAAAATTATATTTTACATTAATTAATAAATAAATTTTACTATTTTCACATCATTGAATCATATTAGCAAAAGTTAATTATTTAAGTGGTGATAATATTTAATAAAATTAATTACTTATAGAATAATTTTTGCAATTACATTCTTAATAAATCAATAAATTTACTAATGAGCAAATAGCTTATTAATGGAATTTATAATGGTCAAAGGTACATAAGACAATTTGCATTTAATGCATTTGAAAATGATAAATATATATATCTTATATAAAGACAAACTTCTTAAAAGAAATACAGAGTCACGTGAAGTGAATGTTAAAAAAAAAAAAAAAGCAAAAACTTAATTATGCATTTAATTTTATAATGTTTGTAATGTTATATAAATGGTACATTTAATTTTTAATCACTTCCATTCCTTACAAAATGAATTCTAATTCCAAGAATTAAAATGTTTCTGAATCTGATTAAAAAGTTGCTGTTAACAGGTGATTAAACCTAAAAACCTAACAAGATTTGGTTCCACCACATCTTTATCTGCTCAACTGCCACTTCTTTTATCTTATTAAGAAAAGTGGTTCCAAAGTGCTAGCATGCCATTCACATTTTTTTTAGCGCTGTGAGTACTATATACTTCATCATATCTAAAAGATAGTTCTAATTATATTTAAGTTCATATTATAAATAATGGTTAAAATTAATTGTTAATTTATTATATATGTATACATCTTTTAAATAAAATAAGGTAAAAGAATTTATCTTCCAAAAGAAAATTTATTTTAATTTATAATTTAGAAAAAGAGTGGACCGGTGAAATAAATTTGACAGAAATTATCAACTCATTCCTGAAGGGGTGGGGCGACTGTGACACCACTGATTTCTTTGATTTTTTATTACGCGGTTGTTCTAGTTAAGGAATTGCTCTGTCTGCGCTTCTTCTATCTCACGTTCATGAATGTATTAAGTCATCATTAAGGTCTTTCTCTTCAACTAGGATGCCACAAAAACCTTACGCTTTTGAATACGTATGGTGTCAGAAGTCAACATTGTACAAAAAGTTTTGAACTTTTTGAAGATACATATTTTTCTTTGCTTGTAGGAATATTAGCACAGGTTGTTTGAAGATTTGGCGTAATGGGGTTTCTGAAGCTGTTTATGGTAGCCACTTTCCCGGTTATCAAAGTGTTACTCATTACTGCACTTGGGTTGTTTCTTGCACTGGATGGCATATCAATATTGGGAGCTGATGCAAGGAAGACAACGAATCAGGTTACACAGAAAAAAAAAAGCATTTTTCTTCTGCTTTGTTTTTGTTTTTCCCTCATGCAGTTTGCTGAAAAGGATGTTCTTTCTGTGACAGCTTGCGTTTTATGTGTTTAATCCCTCGCTGGTGGGTAGCTATCTGGCCGAAACGATTACCTTCGAGAGTGTTGTTAAGTTGTGAGTAGTGATTTTTAATCTGGTTTGTCCAGGAGCATAGTTTGAGTATCCATTTGCTGTGTTAATTCACGACTTTTTCTGACAATTTTTGTTGTCGTTTAGGTGGTTCATGCCCGTGAATATTCTTGCCACGTTCATATTAGGCTCGGCCTTGGGATGGATTTTGATTAAGATTGCAAGGCCTCCCAAACACATGGAAGGTCTAATCTTGGGTTGTTGTTCTGCTGGTATGAACTCCTTTGTAATCTGCATAACCTACAGTAAACACAGACTTTCAATTCATTTCTTTAAGAGTAGATTTGAGAAATTCTTAAGCTATGAATACGGCTACCCTGAGATATAAGAATCAAACTTGTCACCTGCAGACTTCTATTCATTCTGTTTGTGTTCTGTCTAAATTCTTTCCCTCTACAACTCTCTAGATTCTCTAAAATATAAAAAAGATAAAAGAAATTATCCTAAATAGTTTTAATGTTATATAGGAGTTACTTGTAGATGATTTTCATGACACCCATTTATGATTGATAATAATGACATAGTTGGTGTACCCACTAGTTCTATTTAGACTAAGAAATTACCTTGCCTTTTGTGGTTTTGCTGCCTGCATTATATTTGCAATTTTTTATTAAGACATCAAACTTTTGCGTCATTCTCTGTTTGATTCGTTTTATGGTTGAGCTCATTTTTAGATTCATATGAACAGGAAATCTCGGAAACCTGCCTATGATCATTATTCCTGCTATATGTAAAGAGAAAGGCAGTCCTTTTGGAGATCCTGATATCTGTCATCAATATGGAATGGCTTATGCTGCACTTTCCATGGCGGTATGCAAAATGTTAATTTTGAAGTTGCATGTGCTGAATTAATATGCACTTACACAAGAAAAAAGTAAAATTGAAATAAATTCTATTGTACCCTTGTAAATTTAATGATTTGGTACTATTACTTTTCAAAATCTCTCTTAGTGGACCCTATTTCATTCAATTATTGATACAATTAGATTTGTCTGAGTACCATAGCAGCTCTCTAAAATCAATTTTGGCTATAATTGATTCTGTTTTAATATTTTTGATCGGGGTTCATTTGGGGAACTTTAGATTGGAGCAGTTTTTCTATGGGCATATGTTTACAACATAATGCGGATTTCTTCAAGTAGAATCCAGAAAGAAGACACTGCAAGCAACGACATGTTGAAGTCTGACCCCAACAATCTTTCAGAAACACTTAATCCTACAGAAGACACCATGGGTGGTACATACACCATACTGCTTCCTGATAAACAACCAGAAAAGAAAGTATGGTTTCTTTCTACTAACTTACTGATTATAATTTCGATCGAAATAAATTGCTTTTTATTAAGTGAAGAAGAAAGGAACTGCTTCTGTGTAAAAATTACACATTTTAATAATGTGTATGTGTTTTTAGCAGGTTTCGTTCCCAAGTAAAATTAAGCACCTCTTGAGGGTGATCTCAAGCAACTTAAATTTGAAGTCCATCTTTGCGCCATCAACCCTGGGAGCTGTATGATACAATATTCATTTCCTTGGAAATAATTGGTTTTCTTGTTTTCCCTGTTTATCACTTGTTATTTATTTCATCTTAATACTGTTAGAATAGAACTATCTAAAGTAGTTGTGAGTCTCCAAATACATAAGATTGTTTTGTTTCTTTTTTTGTTTTTTTGACAGATGGTTGGCTTTTTCATCGGTGTGATACCCCAAATACGTAATTTCACCATAGGCAATAATGCTCCACTTCGCGTGGTCCAAGAATCTGCTTCCATGTTGGGGTATGCATCCAAAACTTACTTCTTCAACATTTTTCAGTCACAGAAGATAGAAAAACTACAAAATACGTTGACTGATTTCAACAAACTTTTTATCATGGGTATGAAACCTTCAAAGTTTAGTCCAAAGTTTCATGTTCCAATCTTTTAATGATCATGTGGATCATATCACGTCTCAGAAGTTGAAAGAACTTTATTGTGATCGTTTTAGGCATACATGGATTTCTTTAACTAACACTAATTTGCTGGACAGCATTAATTCTGTTTGGTGTAAGAAAGGAAGTTAGCTAAAAAAATAGCAGAAAGTGAAATCATTTTTCAAGCTGTTTGGTAGAAGAGAAAATAAAAGAAAGGTGAATAAAATCACGTATGTAGTTGTCACAAATATAATTAATAAAAAATACAATATTTTTTTTTTAAAATAAGTACAGTGTGGAAAATATATATACTTCCCATTACTTTTTCAGTTTTCTGTGAGGGAAGGATTACTTTTAAAGTTCAGTCTCACATTAAATAAAGTATAAATCGTTTTCAAACTTATTAAGACTTAAATTTATTTAGTGTTTTCTCTTAAAAAATATTACAAAAGGGTTTACAGAAAAATAAACAAAACATCTATAGACAACATAAGAACATCTTACATCACGATTTAATTTTGAACTGATGGTAAATTTACTAGCTTTTATAATAATTACTTTAAAAAAGTTACATTTATGATAACAAAATTTCTTAGTTGTCCCTCAACTTTTTTACATCGACTTAAAAGTTTCAAAACCAAGTTTATCCACTTACATAACAAAATAGCTTTAGATTGATTTGATATACAATTACATGTTATTATGTATAACGTTTGTATTGAATTTCACATTTTAAAAGTTACATCGTTAACACTAACTTTAGTCAATAACGCAGAACTGGCACGTATATGCAGGTGTGTGTGCATATTGTAAACATTTGAGATTAGATTTTTGGTTTCAAAAAATGCATAACTTTCATTTCTGTTTCCCGTTACATGCATGCAGTGACGCATCCATCCCTACTGTGACTCTTATAATGGGTGCAAACCTACTCAAAGGTGAAACTTTATACTTTGTTAACTCTATTTTTTGAAGTGAACTACTTTTCTTTTTTTTTTTTGTTCCTGCTTTGATGATATGCTTAAAGAAAAGAGTTATGGCAAATGGAACAGGTTTGAAAGGATCAAGCACCCCAGTGTGGATCATTGTGGGAATTATAGTTGTGAGATATATTTTCCTCCCACTTTTGGGTGTAGCAGTTGTGAAAGCAGCTATACATTTCAGTCTGGTGCATTCAGATGCTTTGTATCAGTTTGTGCTTCTGCTTCAATATGCACTTCCACCAGCCATGAATATAGGTACCTACTACTATTTAATCCACCCTTTTTTCATCTGCTTTTGTATTAAAAATTTGTACTCATAGTAAACCTAATTTTGTGGCCACTTTAATTTGGCAGGCACCATTGCTCAGTTGTTCGGATCTGGTGAAAGTGAATGTTCTGTGATCATGCTATGGACATATGGGTTAGCTTCAGTTGCAGTTACCCTTTGGTCAACTTGCTTTTTGTTGTTAGTCTCTTGATTTTCTATTAGTTAATCAATAGGAATGGAAAACATTCCTTGATTTCTTTTTGTTATGTAATAATAATTATCATAATGAAAAATCAGTTATTAAATAAAAGAATATTTACTACAAAAGTAATAAAAGGAATTAAATTGTAAAAAAAAAGGTACACTAAAATAGTTTTAGAAAATAGTATGTCCTATAAAACAATAGATTAATGAAGTCTAAATTAATGAAAACACAGACGTTATTATAATATCTTTGTGTCTACAGTTTTGTTACGTAATTAAAATAATAATTTTCATAATATAAAATAGTTTATGAAACATCTACAACAAGAAGAATAGAATTGCAAAAATTTATGGACCAAAATAGCAATTTCTTTATATGTTAACGATGGAAACACATACCTGTGTTCACTTTTTTCTATGATAAATAAAAAGTAGAAAATTATTTTTATAATATTACTAAAATAAAAATTATCCTCTCCTGACCTGAGGGATGTTTTCGATAAAAGTGTAACTAGCAACTATGCATGATGGGTGTCCTGGCTAGACGGCATGACTCCAATTATCCTTTCAATAAGTTTTATTACTCTATTATTCAAAAATATAGACGTGGTCTGGGTCTAGTTACTGAAACAAATATTACTAAAACCAACTCTAACATAAGTATTATCGACAATAATTTGGATCAAATTAAATAATTAACATTTAAATATTTAGTTCAACACTTCTTTATTAAAATAAAATTAATTAGTATTTAGTATTAAAATACAGTTCAACAACTAGATTATAGAATAAGATCATTTTATGACTTTTAATGAAAGGAGATAACTTTTTTTTGAGCTCGCTTATAGCAATCAAAGACTTCTCGACCAGAACAAAACAATATTGTTAAATTTATAAAAAAAAGATATGTTACTAAAAGATAATTATAAAATAAATAATTTTACAATTGTATTATAGGTAATTGTTTTTGTTATGGGTAGTTAATTGAATTTAAAAACAGTTATTAAAATAGTAAGAATTTATGAACTAGAGAAAATTTTTCTTGTTAATGTTATAGATAAATATACTTAAATATTATAATAATTATTAAAAGAATATTATGAAAAATTTACAAAATAAATACTTTGCTTTAATTTTATAACATTACATATTATATAGTATTTGAGGATAATTATTACTTATTATAGATAATTTTTGTAAATAATAAAATAAATTATACTAATAAAAACGATTACAAAATAGTTTTGTAAATAATATTTATAGATTATAAATTAAACTAGTAAAATTAATAATGAATATATATATATATATATATATATATATATATATATATATATATATATAACTAAATAT
>Ga0209700_107601_pt1 | contig 15036 bp, 8 predicted proteins | sample SiratroredBW_FD_187528 | JGI IMG/M metagenome (GOLD analysis project Ga0209700, IMG submission 187528) | Root nodule microbial communities of legume samples collected from California, USA - Siratro red BW (SPAdes) (version 2) | ecosystem: Host-associated > Plants > Roots > Nodule | place: USA...
ATATTAAAACTTATAAATTACATAAATTTTGATTTTATAAATATTATTATTAACATCTAGGTTTTAATTATAACAAATAAGACAATTTTGATGTGTCATATATATATATATATATATATATATATATATATATATATATATATATATATAATGTAAAATATAAAACATGTACTAGAAAAAAAATACATCTATCACATAATGCATAAGATTTCGACAAGATAAAAAATAATATTTAAGTAAAAAATGTAGAAGCATGAAAGTATGTTATAGACATTTGTCAAAAATATACATATAACTCAATGATAAATGCACAAAATGTCATATAACTATGTTTGCCTAAATCATTAATGAATGTTTTGTTCTCACAAAAAACTATATTAATTAACTAGTACCTTATCAGGATAGAGTATATAAAGACCTAAAGAACATTAGTTGAAATAAGGGTCAGAAAAAACAAATATAAAAGATGTAAATAAAGTTTAGACACATAAAATTTCAATAAGTCCGTGTAACATTATATCTTAAAACAACGAATATACCAATATAAAAAAAAAACATGAGAAATGCATGATCTAATTTTAATGAAGTATATACTATTTACTGTGTCTAACACTAGACACATTATTATTATTATGATGTAATGCTAGCCAAAACCTACCAATTTGTCAAAATAATCTTTTAAAAATATTTTGACAAATAATATCATTCATTAATACGTGAAATTTCATTTTGATAATGCCAAATGCGTGAAGTTTCATTCTGGTAATGCCAATGTTACAATGACATATTTCGGATAGAAATATCACCAATTTATTATACTACAAAGTAGATATGTCAACTGAAAATCATAGACATTTGAAAAATCTCTAATCCAAAATGTTTAAAAGCATGTAACCTTAATTTGGATATTATATAAGAAGGAAAATAGCTTATTGAACGTCAATTAATTAAAAATCCGGATTCACATTGTTGGAAAAATAATTTTATTAGTATTATTTAAAGAATCTCAATTAATATTAATTAATTTTCTCTATTGAAAAATAGATTTTGTCACTATCTCTTGAGAAATAATTTTGACTGAACATTTTAATGGATGAAGGAAAAACAAATTAAGTCCAACTAAAAAAAGCACTAGCTATGTTGAAAAAAAACCCACTATCAACTTTTAATTTATTTATTTTTATTAATATAATTAAAAATTATTAAAAGCTGATCACAACATTCAAATTTAAATAATGTTTGGATGAACTCAATCCAATAATGTTATGAATTGAGGTTAAATAGAAGAGAAAAAACATAATCTGTTAAAAAAGAATTTAAAAAATTTCAAATTTCACTCTTAATTATTTTTTATTGTTGTTTATCTAAATAAAAAAATTTATTATTAAACATTTTATATCCTATAAAAATTTGTCACCCAAATACACTCTAAATATTTATTAAGAGGAGATAATTCAAAATCATTGCCTAACAATGTTTTAAATAAGATTATATTTTATAATACACATAGTTATGTGTTTACAATAATTGTAGGACTTGTTGCTTGCTAACTTTTATCCTGAAACATTTTTAACCAACAATTATTTAAACAGTATCATATTTTACCTTAAAGTATATTTTTATCATGAAACAAAATTAAAATATACTTTTATTTTGATGATAAAAAATTAAATAGGAATCCTATTAAAATTTACTTTAAAATAGTACAGTTTCATTAATTATATAAACTTATTTTTTTCTTAATATAATTTTAAATGCAAATTGTGAAATCACATGTTTTATGTCTTATATCTGACATAAAAACCCAACTAAGCAGAAAGGGTTGAAAAAACCAGAAGAAAATCTGATTAGTTTTTTCTTCTTCTCTTCTTCTTGTTCGATGATGGAGGAAGAAAGCACTTCACTGGAATCCAACACTGCAGGCGACCGTATAAAGCTCAACGTCGGCGGAAAGTACTTCGAGACAACGATTTCCACTCTCCGCTCCGGCGGCCCCGATTCGCTCCTCTTCGCCCTCTCCAACCGGCGCTCGGCCGACCCGAACCCGGTTTTCATCGACCGTGACCCGGAGATCTTCTCCGTCCTCCTCTCGCTCCTCCGCACCTCACACCTTCCTTCCACCGCGCGCCGCTTCTCCAAACAAGAGCTCGCCGACGAAGCCCTCTTCTACGGCATCGACGCGCACCTCCGCGCTGCCACCGCGCCGCCGCCCTTCTCCGGTATCGACGCCGCCTTAGCCGCCTCAATCCGCCCTGCCTCCGAGGGCCTCCCCTCCTCCTTCGCCGCCGCTGATTCAGGCGCCGTTTGGATCGCCCATGGCGGCCAGATCTCCGGCTACGACTCAAACCTCACTCATTCCGGCACCATCCGCACTCACCTCGACGAAATCGACTCCATCTGCCTCGTCTGGCCCGAAATCGCCGCTGTCGGGTCCATGTCCGACGCCGGCCTTCACTTCTACAACTTCTCCGGCAGCCGCCACGTCGGGTCGGTCCACTGGACTGATCCCCTGGATCCGCGAATCTTCAAGGCGCACGTCAACGCTATAACCGCTTCGGAGAATTCCGTTTTCGCTTCATTCGATTGTCCTCACAGAGAGAATTGCATCCTTGAAGTGGATAAGTCAAATCTTCGGATCGTGAATCAGTTTGCTCGGCAGTCGGGGAACCAGGCGAAGAACATGGTTCCCGCGAAGCTGACCTGGATTCCGGCGACTGGAGTTCTCGTTGGTAGTGCGGTCACCGGTGGCGCTTTCGGTTTTTCAGGCTATGTCCGATTGTGGGACCCGAGGTCCGGGGAGGTGGTTTGGGAGACGAACGAGCCTGGTGGTTCGGGACGGAGCAGCAGGTTCGGGGATTCGTTTGCTGACGTGGAGGCTGACCTTGAGGGGTTGTTGCTTTTCAAGTTATGTTCTAAGTCGGGAGATTTGGCTATGGCGGATATGCGGTTTTTGAAGGATGATCCTTGGATTTATCTAAAAGAGAAGAATGCTAGCTTGGTGAGTTGTGGTGAAGTGAGGAATAGTGTGATTCATTGTTACAGGGGACAAGTGTTTGTGTCTAGAGATGGTGGGTTGGAGGTTTGGTCAAGGGTGGAACAAAGGGAAAATGTTGTTGTAAGAAGTGAGAATGAGAGTGATGCTGAAGGGTTTTATAGGAGGAATTTTGTGGATAAAAGAGAGGATTCAGAGAGAGGGATTATAAAGAAGATTGAAGGTGGTGGAGATAGGTTGTTTGTTAGTAGAGAGGATGTTGAGGGGATTGAAGTGTGGGAGAGCTCTCGTTCTTCTGGAGCCATTTCTGTTTTGTGACCAGGGATATAGACACTTTCTTACTTAGGTAGGCTTTGTTCACGAAAAGAAATTATGGAATTGGTTATAGCTTAATTGTTATGCTCTTAATTGTTGTCAGTGTTAAATGAATAAAAAGTAATTTATTTTGTAAACAATGAGTAAGTCACAATTTGATGCAACTTTTATTTTGTCATATTTTCTTTATTTCCTGACTGTTATGCTCTTGATGAATTGACCTTTCGCCAAGCACATACATGATTATTAATGCAAACTTTATCATGATTTTACAATTCTACAAATGAAATGCCTCACTGAACTTTCTTTGCCTTCTATATTAACTATGTCATCGTAATTGATTGTTTTATACAGGATCTAATTGTTTTAGAAAGATCTTTCATTCTTCCTTTACCTTTGGTACTTTAGTTTCATTTCGTTATGGAAATCTAAGAATCAATCTAGTTTGCTTCACTTGTAAACTTCCACTTTATGCATTGGTGCTGATTATGAAGTTTCGAGTTCCACTCACTTTAGTTCCCAGGGTCTCCAACTACTGGTAAGCTTCCACCATGTATATAATTATAGTAATTTGTCTATATTTGTTGATTATCATTCCTGATCATTTTATGTGGATGGTAGCGTTTACATATGTAATTAATACATTTTATATTAGTGACAGAGCCTGCTATTGTGCTTCAGGGTGGTATGTGCATAGGAAATCATTTTTTTTATCTGTAGTATTTCATTACTATTCACCCATTTGTTGTTAATTAGCTGATTGCTCATTTCTATTTATGTATCCTATATTATTTCTATTTTCTTTCTCAAGCCATTATTTTATTGATTTGATATGATTAGAATATAAGGACATGTATATTTATGTGCTCTTATTTTCTGTTTTACTCTGTATGTAGTCTAACTATCTGTGCAATGCACATATTGATACCAACAGGACAGTTTAGATATCTACTGCAACTAATTAGCCGAATGAATCATAAGATCAGTATAATTGTCCAGTTAGTAACTTAGAAGATTGTGATTGTTGAATAAAAGATGAATTAAACAGTTGAAAAGAATTGAATGATCACTGAGTTTGCTTAAAATATTAAGATCTAAATTCTCATTGAGTCATAGTGGGCATTGAGTCATAGTGGTATGTTTGATAGATTAATACATCTATTGTTCTACCTTTATCATTTTTTATTGCGAGATGAATACATTAGCTAAACTATTCTCATGTTTGTTTTTTAGATGCAAAATAAGAAAAAATAGAAAAAAAGATAGATAATCATCAACTTCTCTTTAGTCTAGAGGCTTGATTAACTAAGTGATCAATACTCCACTCTTTTTGTTTAGTTCTTCTATTGCAAACCCAGTTCATCAAAAGTTCAAAATTCTTTGAAATTTTCACTACTCAATGTGCAACTATGATTTGCCCTACCTTTTTGGTTTTCTTTTTGGTTTTTTGCATTTGGATTGTCCTTTTGAACCCAGTTTGTAAGATTTGCCTGCTTCATTTGCTCCCTTGGGTTGAAAGTCTGATGCCCAAACTCGCATATCCTTAAGGCAAGTTTTGTTTATAGGTACTTGCTGGAGCAACAGGTTAACTTAAGCCGGCAAATGGTGAGTTTTATTGATAGGTCCTTGGAGCAACAGGCAATCTTTCCAACACATGTAAACTGCTTCTTGAGTTGGATGAGCTAATTATTTTTCAAAGATTTGATTTGTAAGTTTATGGAGATTTTGGCTGCCATAGAAATGTATCCAGTATGTATGATATAGTATGTAGGATATGTTTGAGATCCTTCCAAGTTTTGTCTCATCCCGAGTGGTAAACTGTAGTTCTTCACTATAAAACTTGATCTGGGACCCAATTTGTTCCTAAATTATAGATTTTTGGCCTTGCTACAAATTTTAGTTTTTTGAAACCTTCTGAACTGATCCATTTAGAAATAGGATCTTCACTGTATCAACAGCATAAGGATAATTTGTGGCTTTGGTTGAGTTCCATGTAAATTTGGTAATGAGTCGACCTTGTTTGTTTTGCATTTAGTAAGGCAGGTAGTTGAAATTTGGTGAACTTTGTCTTCTATTTATGCAGGGTTCACACTCTAGAAGTGTGAGCAAAGATGACAGTATCTCATGAGCTTGTTTTGCATTTAGTAAGGCAGGTAGTTGAAATTTGGTGAACTTTGTCTTCTATTTATGCAGGGTTCACACTCTAGAAGTGCGAGCAAAGATGACAGTATCTCATGAGCTTCCAAACTCGTTACTGTTTGGAGTATGAGTGGGATCTTCTAATCTTCCGATTTGAAAATTGAGCTCCGACTTTTAGTTATTTTCTTTTATAAAATATACAATTAAAAGGATTTAGTTTCATAATTGGAAAATAGTATTTTTGAAAGTCGAGTTTGTTGTTTACGTTTTTGTTGTGGTATAGCAAGTGGAAAATGTTTACCATGACTTTTATTGCAACACGTCCATAGCCTACAAAAATATAGACTTTGCATATTATTATTATCAACTACAAAAATTATACTTTTACCAAAAAAACCTATAAAAAATACACAAAAGCTGAAACACACTGTTTTATGATCATACCTGCACTTTGATCAATAATATAGAAAACCACCACGCTCATTTGCATCTTATCACCCTATAGTAAAGTGATTTCACACTTGGAACAAAATAGATGAGTTGACATGGAAGAGCACGGAAAGAAATAGCAAGTGGCATGAACATCAATTTTGGAAACACTCACAATTTAGGGTATTTTCCAGAAATAGGGAACAAAATTGAATACTTTTTATTCTTCTCTAAACCACGTAAGATAAGAAGAAACCTGATGATTGACTTGTGAAAGCGGGAAATCAAATTTTCCACAGTGTTTTTCTACTAGCTTTCCAGGGTGAGGTTACAGAGGTTCAAAAAAATTCCACCACTACCACCCACCGAATTCCTCACAAACCAAACACTTCCCCTAAATCACTCACATCATAACAACGTAACCGCCACTTTTCATTATCACTCTCATTATTCACTCATTCTTCTCTCTCTCGCCATGACAACGTTGGAGATCACTGTGGTGTCCACTGAAGGTCTCAACCAACACTCTTCCTACTTCAACCGCATCAGACCCTTCTTCACTCTCACCAAGCTCCCCGCACACCTCCTCTACCACTACGACGGAGGAGGAACAGGGGACCACGTCTTCCGCGTTCCACTCGATCCAACCTTCTTTTCCGACATATATTCGCGCCTCCACCTCCACCTCTACAACAACCGTCGCTTTGTGGGGCCCACGCTCCTCGGATGGTGTCTGATTCCGCCCTCCGACATTGCCTTCCCACCCTCTCACTCCCTACGCTACCTCAGTTACCGGCTACGGGCAAAAGACGGTTCCAGGACCCACCTCGTCCTCAACCTTTCCCTCCGCTTCCAGGGCTCCCTCTACCCGCCCCATCCCCACACGTGTCAACCTGTCATTGGGATTCCCGTCACAGCGCTTCGCAAATTTGCCACCACCACCGCTCCCACAACCGCAACTGCACACTCCAACATGGAGACGGATTTTTAATTTTCTTTTAGTTTTAGTTTTAAACAATAAAAAAAATTAATGAAAAATGTGGAACTCATCTCGTTCTGGAATTGGGTTTTGGAGGTCAATGTCAATGACTCGTATCTGCCATCGCAACTTGGCTAAGCAATGTCACGTGTATAGGTGGCGTGTAAACCTGTATCTTTTTAAACTTCATGTGCAGTGTATTACTATTGTATGTGTTTTAATAATTTGTGTTTCATTTGTATACTTTATTTGCATCTTTCGTTACAGAGAGATTTTTATTTTATTTCTTCTAACATTTTCATTCCAGAGGATTAAAGATTTTCATCTTTAATCAATCATAAATTTCTTTGACAATAACCTTCATCATCCATGTTACAGTAAAAATTCGTGCGCAATCATTTATCTAAGATATTCTTTTAGAACAATTGTTGATGTTCTTATAAATAGGTGAAATCATGACCTTTTTGTATTTAAAAGTATGATTGTGTTCTAGATTAACACAATGATACATTTTCCACTTGCATGAACAATCACAAAAATACCAAACAATCATTTCTACTGGACAGTCTGAACGTTGATAAACTATTCATGCAAACATATTTACTTCCTTTAGAACATCTAAGTGAGTAATAGTTGGCTTACTTGGGGCTAATTTTTCGAACTCCAAATCCAGCTTTATAAGCATATTTCTGAAGAAGAAATTATAAAGATCCTCTTCAGAATGTAATATCATTAGCATTTGGAAATTGTTTTCCACAATCACTTAAGCATTTTTCTCCCTCATTATTTTATAATTTATAATTATATATGCATTTGCAGTTGTGACAGTAGACAAGTATAATAATGGAGCGTGGAATTGAGGTTGACAATTGGAGTCCTTAGCATTTCCTAAAAGATAAATACGACAATGATACAAACGGCGGATACAGAGGGCACGATGCAGACATCTAATTATTAATCCTAAAATTGTTAAATTACAGATAAGATTGTAAGCGCCGCAACGACGCGGAAAATTTGGTGCGTCCACAGTCAAAAGCTTTATTTAACGAAAAATGGTGAGCAACCAAAGATAAACAGTGTGAAAAATGGGAAAAAGAAAAACAAGAATGAAAAAAAGTAATTATACATTTAACTTTTGTTACAGTTGTGAAAGTGAACATGAAAAGATATACACTGCTAATATTTTGTTTGGGAGTTACTCTTATCTAAGCTCAGAATTGAGTACTAGTAGCTTCGGGGAAAGAACGAAAAATTTTGGTTTCTTGCAAGATAAGAGATTTCTGTACTTATTGGTAGAAAAAGGGACTCTGAAGGGTTCATCGGTCTTCGCACTATAGAATGCTTCTGAGATCTAAGTGGAAGAAATATAAGTGAGAGTCCACGTTATTCAACTCATAATCAATAATGATTTTAATCTACTCGATTATATTCTTAATATTAACATTTTAAAATAAATTAAAAGTATCAAAATAATAAAAAATTAATAATAAATCAGAGTTTAGACAAGTCAAGATCTATTCTATTAGCTCTTTAGACAAATAACGAGATCGATACCCATTAGTCTTTTAGACTAATAACAAATTGAGATTGATCTATTAACTCTTTAAATTAATAAAAATCGAGCATAATTGAGCTAATAACAAATCAAAATTGAAATTTATTAAGTCTTTAGACTAATAATAAATCAATTTCACAATTATTTTAACCGCACATTAAATCGGTCCAAATATGATGAATAATCTTTGAATATGGCTGCAAACTGAAAATTAAGAATTGGCACATATCTTATATATAACAACATATATGAATATAAGGAGAAAAAAATTACAAATAAAAGAAACTATTTAAAATACAATTATATTAATTTCTTTAATGTAAAGTGAAAATTAATTTCTTATTGCATCATATTTTTATTGTATGTCTTTCACTAAATATATACACTCCATGAATATATAATTATTAATTATCATCCTATTTCTCTTTTTTCGTTTTCTTTCTCTGTTTACACTCAAACAAACACAAGGTATAACAAAGTTGACAAGTGAAACATACGAGGGAGTTGGAGTAAACATTTTCGTAACATGTACTTTGTGAGACATGACAAACCAATGATGACCATATAAACCACTACAACAATACCAATGATGACCATATAAACCACTACAACAATGACAACCAAATTGCCTCTGAATATAGTTATAGCCGGTATGCACTGAAGAACACTGATATACACAGCCAGTTAGAAGCCGCAATAACTACAAATATTCAAAACAGCTATCGATGCATGATAACAGAACACAGCAGCAGCAACTGTATAGGACTATGTCAAAGTATATTTAGCAAGCTGTGCTGTTTGTTATACTGTGAATCAAAAGTATGCAGATTCCTCAACATGGCCCCTAAAAACTTTCCTGACATCAATCTTCTACACTTCCTCTTGACTGAGGTTGCTACTTTTTAAGATGTTGTACTTGCAGAGAGGGCAAGTGGCATTAATATACAGCCACTTATCCACACAGACACAGTGAAAATGGTGACCACAAGGAAGTTCTCTTAACTCAACCCCATCGTCATAAGAGGAAAGGCAGATGCAACATTCCTATATGAAAAGAAAGGAAAAGTTTCAGAATGGTAGTGACTGATGCTGCAGCCATTATTTCCAGCCACAAAATTATCTAAGCAGGCACTAAAACCATTATGTCAATTTCGTTATGTTTATAACGCTATAGTAGAGAAGAAACCATCAATTTAGTTCTTTTGAAGTATTACTCTCTCTCCTGTATAGTCCCTAATAGTGTGTTTGGATGAGGTAATTTAAAAGAGTAATTCATTTATCTGGTGAATTAAAAATTCTTCGGAGTAGAAGGAGTTTGTTTGGATAATAAAGTTAAAAGAAAATTGAAATTTAGGAAATTTTTAGAAGGTATTTCAAATAACTAAACAACGGAATTTGAAATTCTACAACTAGTCGCTTTCTCTTTATACACATATATATTGAAAAAGAAATTGCTAAATATTATTTGAATATTTAAATTTGACTAATATGTTTTTTTGTAAAGTTTAATTTTAAAATTTTATATTTTAAAATCAATAGTTGTGAAATGAAATTTTATCCTAAAAGAGAAATTCAATTACTTTATTCAAACAAGAAAATTGAAATGTAAGATATTTTAATTACTCTATCCAATATAAAAAATGAAAATAATTCAACTGCAAGTAATTCAAATATCATGCATTTCAATTTCCTCTCCATCCAAACACAATGTAAGGTAATAGAATAGCATAAGTAATTCCATAAGTTTGAATGAATTAAACTAGTATATTTTACTAAGGTTAGGGATCAATTTAATGGATTTTCCAATAGTTGGGGGACTATTTATTATGATTTTTAATATTTTGTTTGAGGATTACCTATATTTAGGAGAGAAAGCAATATTTTAGTGATGTAAATAGATGGTTTATTCAATGGTGAACATACTCCATCCAAGTCAAGCACACATACAAACAACATATTTACAAATTGCAGTATGTGATCAGAAGACAAATTTGTATTCTACATATCAAAACTGTGATAGTAACACTGAAAAACAGTATGCAACAAAGTGTTTCTTTGAAACAGGGATTTCCGTTTGAAATATATAAAAACAATTAGTCTGATCGGTAAATTTCTCCATAAACACATTTAGAAGAAAAAGAAAAGATGAAATAAATTTCTTTGTAAATTAAAATTAACTCGTATATAAATTAAAAACCTTCTTTTAGAGAAGTTAATATGAAAGTTTCTACAGATTAGCTTATAAAAACTTATTTCATTTTTTCCTACTTTTTCTCAACTACAAATGCTTATGTCAAAATTTTCCCAAACAGGCCCAATATACATTAAGAGACAGAGCAATAAAACCAATTGGAAAACATTTATGACGTACCGCATCCTCCTCGGCAAGAACATGTTCGATAGGTGACTCAGCCTGGCATTCAGTCATTATTCCTCCAACAGGTCCTTGTATAGTTCCGGTAAGTTTCTCATTGCTTTCAACTTTCCGGAATTTAAATTTTGACAACTGCTCAATGTCTTCCTTTGATGCTCCTTCCTGTTTTTTTTCCCCAGACAAGGACAATTAGTAAATACCAATAAATAAATAGATAAGATAACAATAAAATCTCCCAGTAAACAGTCCTATGCTACACAACATTCACCATGTCCATAAGTGGTACATTCACAATCAACTTCAAAGTCACAGAAAGTCAAGTTACATGGCACACATATCTGAGCTATATTTCTTATGACACCTAAAACACAGCCCTTATTGATCTTTTCTAATTTTACATCAGAAAAGTCCTTCAACACACCCGATGCCATCTTCTAATTTTAGGAGAAAATAATGTTTATGCTATGATTTGCCTCGCCTACAACCCTGAAAAATCTGAAAAATGCAGATCTATAAACAGTCTCTAAGGGTTTCCTGTGTGCAGAAAAATAGAGTTCCTAGTGAGAGCACCCTAATATAAGGATTATGTGTCTATGATATCCATTATACTTTTGCTACACTCTACGAATGAGTCATGTTCACTGAGTCAGCACACAATACTACAGTAGTAGGGCAAGTCAAACTAGTTAACGTTGTCAAACATTTATCCAATTTAACACATGTTTAATCTGCCCATTCATGTGTTCTACAAATGCAAAGACTCCAGCATTAAATTTATACAAATTATTATTATATATGTTGAAATGGTTAAATTTGCAAAGTTACTTCAAAGATCATTACTGCTCAGCATCTTCCTACCCATTTTTATACCGAATAATACAGTGCTTCCATTTGGAGCTTATGAGAAAGTAGATTCAATAGCTTTACAGACTTCGAAACAAGAACAGGTAAATATCAAACATGACTTACTTGGTCTGCAACTGCGTATAGAAGTGCAATGATACATGGAAGGCAACAGCAAACAGCGATACCAATGATACACGCCAGTGCAACACAGAAAACAACAAAGAAAACATCAAAACCCAGGAAAATTATGCATAGCCTGCAAAACATGTAGATCCAGTCAAAAGTATTTAACTAAAAAAAAAAAAATCAGCAGATTTTCCAAAAGATGAATAAATAATAATAGATATATGAACAATAGGAATGAGAGAGACTGAGAGGACAAACCAGTAAAGCTGAGGAGAATCTTGGGCTAATTCTTGACCCCCAGCTGATACCCAGTAGAATCCAATAATCCACCAAACAAATGAAAACATTGTATTGGCTGATTCCAAGTGCTTTGCAACACTGATGACCGACAAGCAAAATTAGAATTGCATTGTTCAAAATTTATGAGAAAAAAAGTTAAATTAATAAATAATAGTAAAAGTAAAATATCTTTTAACTAAAATATATTTTGTTGAACTAAGTAATCCTCATCATTTTTCTGACTGGCTGTAGATTATAAATTACATGGTATATCCAATTTTTCAAGGAACTATTAATACACTCAGTGGAAGGTTAAATAATAGTAAATTTAAAATATCTTTTAACTAAAATATATTTTGTTCAACTAAGTAATCCACATCATTTTTCTGACTGGTTGTCGATTATAAATTACATGGAATATCCAATTTTTCAAGGAACGATTAATATACTCAGTGGAAGGTCGGGTTGGCGAAGATTAGGTGAGAGGCTGAGCACAGACTGTGATGAAAATAAAAGAAAAATGCAAGAGGAAGAATGTGTTGTCAATGTACACTGGTAACAATAACAAACAGTTGCTTTAGTACACAACAATAATATTTGGTACAGAATGAACGTCAGAGATAATAAACAATGAAATAACGTTCTATTTGTTCCCTTTCTACATCCTTGTGAGGTGCTAAAGTCCTACTTCAAGTAATATGAGTATGAGATATTCAGTAGAATATTTAAGTGCTTGGGTACTTTCTAGAAATTGTAATTTTTAGTGTCCACGTTAAAATTTTGTAATATTTACTTATGTTTTGTGTATTTGAAATTATTACTTAGAATTAATTTTTTTTTAGAATTAGGACTTAGGCCTACCTCAACCCACAAAACTGACAGTCCGAAAGAGACTACAACTATGGCTGACTGGAGATTACTGCAATCAAGACAATTTTCCAACATGCCACACCCAGGGCTAGTAGACTGGAGTGTGGTAATGCAAATGGCCCAATATGCTCTTAGAATTTTAACTCATGGTATGTTTGAAATATTTTCTCCATAAAAAAGAGCGTATCCATAAGCTAATTTGTAGATCTCTCATATAGCTTCTTCAAACTTTTATTTATAACTAGTGCATAAGTTTATTTTAACTTATGGAGAGGTCAATTTTAATTTTAGTCTTCGTATTTGTCTTTCCTAGAAGTCCTTAAAGCTTGTCTAAACAGATCCAAAACCAACCTATAAGGTAAGGAGTAAGGACCACCCAAGTCTTCTAAGCTTTGTTGAAGTCATATTTCTAGCTGATGTAAGACTGAACTCCATCCTCTAGACTGTAATTAAGACAGCCCAAAGAAACCACAACCAAGGCAGGTTAGGGGTGAATACAAAGGGTCACTTTCTAACACAATTCTAAATATAATGTATGTGCTAAACAAAAGGGTGACTAAGTGCACAAGTATTAGAAATGAATTAGGTAAAATTCAATCTCAAAAGCTTGATCAAGAAAAGAGGATTGACCAGGTCTTGTAAAGGCTACCTTCGCCTTCCTAACCAATGTGAGATATCTACAACTTTTTCCTTACAAACAGAGAAACAATTTTCAGGATTTGAGTGCATAACATCAAAGCCAAAAGGCAACAGCTACAAAATAATTAAGCGGCATATTTCTAATTTCTGGCCCGAATTCCAATTCCAATAACCAAGGCTAAAATCTGAAATACAGTCAGTTACATCCCTGCGGTTTAACATTGATCCTTTCTGGTAAATAATCACAAACACTTACACCTGTGCTTTGAGAAATTAAATAAAAAAAACTTTAACAGAAAATTAGATTACATGGTAATCTCTGTCTTCTCGTTTTACCGTCAAACTTACATCATTTGCCCCAATTCAATCACTCAGTATTCGGGAGAGACTAGCTCTTCCAACTCATCAAGCTTTCAATGATAAGTGTTCCTAAAGAGAAGGCTACGATAGCTACATTAGCACTTAATCTAGTAGTGTAATCATTCACAAATTCGACTAACAAGGCAACACTCACTCACACCTTAAATTTCGTTTATGTAACACGGAATTCCAAAAGTTCACATGACAGTCTTATTAACCTTAATCCATCAACAAAGTATCTGTATCACGAACCAAATAAAAATCCGGAATAAAGCATTTAAAAAAGAGGTGAAGAAACTCACCTAGTACCCTCCTCATCGAGTTGCCCCAACGACACATACTGGACGGAGCCAGAAGCAGAACCCTCCCTCGAAGATGAACTCAAATTTCCACTGCTGCTCCCAACTCTGTCCTGCACTGAAACCGACGCGGTGGCGCGCTGGTTCCTCCTCCTTCTCCTATACTCTACGCAAACGCAAACCATGTGAAGGACGCATTGCATAGCGTACCCCAAAATCCACAACCTCAGAGGCATCCCCGGAGCTTCGCTCGCGCTCAAAACCAACACGGTCCCCGCCACAACCACGAACGCGAAGTTCCAAATGATGTCCAGAACAACCACCGGCTTCGAATACGCCCAATCGCTCTGCCTCTCCTCCAATTGCTCCGCCGCCGCCTCCCGGACCAGCATCGACGGCTCGCGCATCATCCTGCGCCCGCTCGCCTGCCTGAGGAACCGCGCCGCCTGCCGAAGCCGCTGCCGCCGAGCAAATCGACGCCCGGTGGTGAGCTCCTCCGAGGAGCCGCCGGAATTGGCCAGAAGCGGCGTCAAATCGACGATGTCCTCAGAAGAATGGCTGGAGGACCTTGTCGTCGCCATGTTTGAGTTTCTTGAGATTGAGAAACGGATTCGGAAAGCGACTCGCCGAGTCCACTGATGACTCGGTTCAGAACATGAAAAATTGGTGCTGCAGAGAATTTGAATGGGTGGAGGTGGCACTTGGTAGAGGCGAATGAAGGAACGGAACACAAGAGATACCTTACCTATCTCTAAATGGGACTTTGAAAATTGCAAATAAAAACCTGAATGATGATTAGTGATGACGACAATGTTTTTTTTTTTTTTTTGTTCA
>Ga0209700_107602_pt1 | contig 15035 bp, 10 predicted proteins | sample SiratroredBW_FD_187528 | JGI IMG/M metagenome (GOLD analysis project Ga0209700, IMG submission 187528) | Root nodule microbial communities of legume samples collected from California, USA - Siratro red BW (SPAdes) (version 2) | ecosystem: Host-associated > Plants > Roots > Nodule | place: USA...
GTAATGACAACTAAAAAAAAAATTAAAAAAAAACTATTTCAAGAATTAAAAAATAAAAAAAATTATTAAAAAATAAAAAGCAAAAGAGTGTTAGTAGGATAAAAGTGTCACACTTTTCTCTTTATATACTTACTATATATATATTAATAAGAAAAATGACATCAATAATATATATTTGTATATCTTAATTTTCTTATTATATATATATATATTAATTAAAGATGAAAAATTATTTTTTATGAGAAAGAAATATAATACACCTAATTTATACTACTTAATATGATATTATAAAATAAAATAAAAAATTCATATTAACGACAACTCATTTCTCTTACTATTGAAATAAATAAATCATTATATATATGACTTTGCAATTTGTTTTGATATTTTTTAAGTATAAAGATAACTGAATGATTTTATATTTAAAAATATATATTACATATTTTTTTAATATCATTTTTATAAGATTATATATTTTTTGATTTTTTTAATTTTATTAACAAATTGTTTGGATTTAAAGAAAAAAAAAATTCTTAGATTGGAAGAGAGAGAAAAGAAAAATTTGTAATAGATTTGATTGATGTAATAGAACAAATTAGTTGTCTATTAATATTTAGAGAATAATTTTTAAAATTAATTTTTAAAAGTTATTTAATGTAAAAAATAAGATTTAAAAAATGATAATTAAAGTTAAAATCCAAAATAAATTAAAAAAATATTATTTTAAGATAAATATTTTAGAATATACTTTTTTATAAACAAAGGAATAATGATTATTCACAATCTTCTGAATCAAAAATTAACTTTTCATTCAACATTTGCTATCATAATATATTTATAAACGGTGACTAAAATAGGTTATTGGTTTGATCGAGCAAACAGATTTTTTAAATTAATTTAAGTTATTTAAAGATATGCATTTATATTTATACATTTATCATCAATTGAATAATTATTTATCAATTTAGTTAGATTTGTAGAATAACTTTCGAATTTATTTACCCTCAACAACAAAGTGTGAATTGATTTACCTTCTTACATGTATACATGTGTTAAAAGAAAATATTTAGGTTTTTGTTTTGATTTTTGAAGTTGTCACGTGTTAGAATGAGGCATTTGATTGGTTGGAAAAGAGAATTAGGTTTTGAGGTTGCGAAGTGTATAAGAATGGTTCCATCCCTAAAACCATAAACCCGAAAACCTCGTCGCCGCTTACTCCTCTTTTTTCTCCTGCTTCTGCACCTCACAGCCACACCCCCTTTCAAGCAGGAGAAAATCTCTCTCTTTCTCTCTCTTCCTCTTTCTCCTTACGCCGCCATCACCATGCCTTCAGTCTCTCTCTCTGCCACTGACACCAACCTCCAAGAAAACAAGAAACCCAGCGCCAAGAAAGCCAAGAACCAATCCCCAACTATTGAGGAGAAGAAGAGTGCCTCCAAACTCCTTTCCACTCCCAACGCCCCCGATCCCGACCACGATGGGGTTTCGGGGAAGCTCCAGAAGAAGACGAAGAAGCGCAAGGCTGCAGATATAGAGGCCATGGCGGCGACCCACGATGCCGACGAAGACACTGGTTCCGAGCTGGTCGAGCCCGAGTCTTCTAGAGAAGACGACCACAAGAAGAAGAAAAAGAAGAAAAAGGCCAAGTCTGAGGAACAGCCTTTGGTGATGGAAGCAGAGGAAAAAGAAGAGAAGAAGGAGGATCCTAATGCGGTCTCCAAGTTCAGGATATCCGAACCGTTGAGGCTAAAATTGAAGGAGAAGGGGATCGAATCGTTGTTTCCTATTCAGGCCATGACTTTCGATTTAGTTCTCGACGGTTCTGATTTGGTTGGTCGGGCTCGCACCGGACAGGTCTCTATCTACACTTATCACAAACCCTTGTTATCGTTCTTTAAATTCTTTAATTATTGGGTGTTAAGAAATATATGAGTTGTATTTGATAATGCTTGAACAGTTTTTTAATGGTTAAGAGAAAAGAAGCGAATGCATGTTGGGTTTGATTGGTGTGAAGGGTTTTAGGTCGACTTGGTAGTATATGTATATCATTTTAAGAGAAAGTATTTAGGTATTCATTTGATCCTGTATCTCTTCCCTATGCTTGAAGTTGTCCCATTTTAATCCTTAGTTCGCACGGAAAGAAATTAAAAATGGTATTTGTAGGGATTAGGAAAAGGATTTTTTAGTGTAATGAGTGTAAGGGAACTTTTTTCTGTTAACCGGAATCATTCTATATAATCAGTTGTTTTGAAAGTGCATGATTTTGAATGGTGTAAAGGGTTTTATTTGACCTCAATTGTCTCCTTTGGGGAAACTTCAGGGTAAAACTCTGGCATTTGTGCTACCCATATTGGAGTCTTTAATAAATGGTCCAGCGAAATCTTCTAGAAAGACTGGCTACGGGAGGACTCCAAGCGTTCTTGTGCTTCTACCAACTAGGGAATTGGCTTGTCAGGTATGATTGTGTGTGCATTAGTTTTGGTATTTGTGATTGTATGGTGATTTTATTATTCTTCTTAATAAGGAGTGTTGTGCTTTAGGTGCATGCTGATTTTGAAGTTTATGGTGGGGCCATGGGATTGAGTTCTTGTTGTTTGTATGGTGGAGCTCCATATAACACTCAAGAAATTAAGCTCAGGAGAGGTGTTGATATTGTAATTGGCACACCAGGTCGTGTAAAGGTAATTGCAGTTATACGAGTTGATTATATGTTGCTACTAAGTTATTTCCTTAATGAATGTAAATATTTGAAGTACCCTGAAGGTTTTACTTTCTGTGTTGAAGACGAATGTTAGCAATGTTTTGTGATTTCCATCTGGCATGTATTGGTGCAGGATCATATCGAGAGGGGAAATATAGACCTGAGCCAACTAAAATTCCGTGTCCTTGATGAAGCGGATGAAATGCTGAGGATGGGATTTGTTGAAGATGTTGAATTGATTCTAGGTATCTTTAGTGAATGGACCACTGGTTGCTGCTAAGTGTAAACTTTTGTGTCTAATATGTTAAGATTGTGTTTGTGAAACTAATACTCATTGTCTTATAAATTATTGATATTGCTAGTTAGTTCTAGTTAGTTAAAATTGTTACAAGAATGACTTGGAATCTTGTCGTCTTTGTGTGATAATAAATCCTCATGGTAGAGTTCACTTTTTTTAACTCATGAAATAAAGTGAAGATAGTGTTCTTTATGCTTGGCATACCCCATGGTTTTCTTGTCTAATTTATTATCATTTTCTCCTATAGCCTTGACTATGCTTTAGCAGGGCCAGGACTTTTTTTTTCCTCCAAGTCTCTTCGATTCTGATAAATCGAACTATCTTTGCAATTCAACTACACTTCTTACCTTAGATCATTTCAAAATGTTTCTTCACATCTTCTAGTACACAATGCTTTGTAATTTTGGTTAACTTAGATTTGATGATTATCCAACATGTTGGATAATAGGATTTATCTGTTTAACAATTGTCTATTATTTGTTATTTTTGCAGGTAAGGTTGAAAATGTTAATAAAGTCCAGACTCTTCTTTTCAGTGCTACTTTGCCAGACTGGGTTAAACATGTATGCTTCTGTGTGATGATTTCTTCTTTTTGCTTTTGAGATGTTATATTTAGGGTTTTTGATGTTATCTGATGTATATTCTTGTCAGATCGCTGCACAATTTCTGAAGCCAGATAAGAAAACTGCTGACCTTGTTGGAAATACAAAAATGAAGGCTAGTACCAATGTGAGGCATATTGTTCTCCCTTGCACTGCTGCTGCCAGGTCCCAACTTATCCCGGACATTATTCGCTGTTATAGCAGGTGATTTTTACATTTGAATTTTTAACTTAGGATATCTTTTATAGTTATACCGAATTTTAATGTTTATTGTTGACTAATGATTCTGGTTCAGTGGAGGCCGGACAATTATATTTACCGAGACAAAGGAGTCTGCTTCTCAGCTCGCTGGGTTGTTACCTGGAGCCAGAGCTCTCCATGGTGACATACAGCAAGCACAACGAGAGGTGAGCTGTTTCCTGAATTTTGGTTTAGTTATTGTCTTTTAATCTGTTACTTAAAACTTTTTCCTTTTTTAACAGTGTGTTCTTCACTTGTTTTTTATATTCTCTATTAAATAGTGTCCTGTCCCCTGCAGGTTACTCTGTCTGGCTTTAGGTCTGGGAAATTCATGACATTAGTTGCCACAAATGTGGCAGCTCGAGGTCTTGATATAAATGATGTTCAGTTAATTATCCAGGTAATTTTGATGCATAAACGTGCAATGTATCAGATCATTCTTATTTCTGTCACAACCTGGTATGCTGATATTTGTATTTTGATTTAGTGTGAGTTCCCACGGGAGGTAGAGTCCTATATCCATCGTTCTGGACGAACAGGAAGAGCAGGTATATCTACAGGATTTTTTCTTTTTGGTGTACGATCAGATTGTGATATTGGAGATATCAATTTTAAGGTTATATTATGGTTTGGTTTGGTTTTATTCAGGTAATACTGGGGTTGCTGTTACGCTTTATGATCCAAAAAGATCTAATATATCTAAAATAGAAAGAGAGTCCGGTGTAAAATTTGAGCACATATCTGCCCCTCGGCCTGATGATATTGCCAAAGCTGTTGGTGGGGAAGCTGCTGAAATGATTACCCAAGTCTCTGATAGGTATGCTTGTTATTTTCTAACTTTGTTAATGTGTTTGGTGCTGTTTTTGCTGTTAACATATAGCATAAATGCAGTGTGATTCCTGCATTCAAAGCTACTGCTGAAGAGCTTCTGAACAGTTCTGGTTTAACAGTTGTTGAATTGCTTGCAAAGGCTCTTGCGAAGGCTGTTGTGAGTCAATATTCTTTGACGTTTTTATTTTTCTTGTTGTTTATATGAACCCTTAATCATTCATTATTTTTTCTGATCTGAATGTTTTTTTTCATATAATGTGCAGGGTTATACCGAAATAAAGCAAAGATCACTTCTCACTTCCATGGAGAACTATGTTACATTACTTCTTGAAATTGGGAAACCAATCTTCACCCCTTCGTGAGAATCTTACTATAATGCCTTATTTACACATATGCTTTTTACATATCGCTTTAAATAACTATCTAGAATCTTAAGAAATCAAACATTGAAATTGATATTTTTTTCATCTTATAATTTGTGTGTTCTGATAATGCATGCAATCACTGATGGACTTGTGTGAACATTTTCAACTTGTTTTGACTTGCTATTTCATTTGCCGATATCAGTTTTGCCTATGGAATCTTGAGGAGATTCTTGCCTGAAGAGAAGGTGGAGGCTGTGAAAGGTCTTTCACTCACTGCTGATGGAAATGGTGCTGTTTTCGATGTACCTGCTGAAGATTTAGATACATATCTTAGTGGTAAAGTTTCACCTGTCTATTGACTTGGAATATTTATCGCATTTAAAATTTCCACGTAACTGGTGACTTATGATTTGAGCCCTTTCAATGGAGTATGGGAATACATCTCTGCATATAGGTTTTATGTCTTGGTCATGTTTTTCACTGAATCACTTTTGTCCTTCAGGTCAGCAAAATGCAGCTAATGTAAGTCTAGAGGTGTTGAAAGCCTTGCCACGTTTGCAACAGAGAGATCAATCAAGAGGTGGTAGATTTGGTGACGGTGGCGGTCGAGGTGGGGGGAACAGGTTTGGAAGAGGTGGAGGCAGGAATAGATTTTCAAATGATAGGTTTTCCAATGGTGGTGGAAGAGGTGGTCGTGGCAACTGGGGTGGAAAGAGATGGTGATGGAGAGAGATGGTTACTTTTCACTGTGCTGTCTGGTAGCATCAATAGCTGCCACGTGGAAATGAAGACATAGTTGATGTTGGCTAGGCTACGGAGGATTCAAGTTAAGATGGATTCAATGTGTCCCCCTATTAACATGCGCTATGTTTTACTGTTTTGTTATTGATACCTCTATTTTGTATTTTTTATTCTTTTTGACGGGGAAGCTTAAGTTTAGATTTTTAATATGTTCTTTGACTTTGAGAGGAGAAAGTTTTATGTATTAGTATATTTATATATGCTATATTTTTTACCATATGAACCAGCCAAGAAAACATTACCAGCGTTTCTGTTGAATGGACTGAGTACGTAACATAAAACTTACCATGTGCAATAATATTTCGAAAGAAAATTTAGATAGGACTTTTAACATGATTTAAATTCTTATAAAAATATTTCACAATTCATGTAAAATATGACAAAATTAAGACAGGAAAATGAGAAAACACTAATTCAACACAAGATCTATTGAGCAAACACATTAACTAGCTAACTGTTCACCCAGTGGTAATAACATTGTAAAAGTTGGTTAGAAATTTTTGGGGAACAATCTGCACAATGTCTTCCTTCTATAATTGTATTCCTGACTTGTCATCTTTGCTTGATTTGTGGTTGTGAGGAAGATAAGAAAGTGATATTTGTGGTTGTGTGGAAGATAAGTCTCATATGAACAACAAATTAAATATCTAATTCGTTATAACAGTATAATATTAAACAAAGAATAAATATAGAAATACAAATATAATAAATATATTATTATTAATAAAAAATACAATACATAGCTATGCTAATATATTATTTTAATTTTTTTATAATTGACCGAATTATAATTTTGCTTTTTTTTTTAATTCTTCACAGTAATTTTTTTTCCTATTTTTAAGTAATCTTAGTTTTCATATTTTGAAAAATCTCAAATTTACTGTAATTCTTTATTTTACATATATTCATTAATTTCTAATCAATTAAATTATTTTTAAATAATATTTTAAATAAATATGTGAGATCCAAGATTCAATTAGACATTAATAAAAAATGAAGACTTACAAAATTAGAAATTAAGTATTTTCTAAAATCAAAATCAGATTAAAGTTATAAAAAAACAAAACTATAATTGAGTCTTTATACTAAAATACAATTTTGGAATCATGAAAATGAATGATTTGGCAGAAAACCTGCTAGTCAAACTTCAGTATGATATCATGGAAATATGCTTCAGCTCGGATTGAAGTTCTTACACACATTTTCAGAAAGAGAGATAGAGAGAGATGAAGCTCACAGATTTTCTCTTTGCACCGAAACCACTCTTTGCAACAGCAATAGCTGTTATCTTAGTTGCTATTATTATCAAAAACCATGGTATTAGATTTTTTGACAAGAAAAGGAAGTACCATCCTGTTGCTGGCACCGTCATACACCAACTTTTCAACTTTACCAGACTTCTGGATTACATGATCGACCTTACAAACCAGAGGAAAACTTACAGGTTGCTGAGCTTCATCAGAAGTGATGTCTCCACTGCAGACCCTGTTAATATTGAGTATATCCTCACCACAAATTTCTCAAACTACGGGAAGGTAACCATCATCTATGCATCCTTCAATTTGGTATCTCATTAAGCACAAATTCTGTGATGCTTTGGCGGCAAAAATGTCAAACATTCATTATAATTTAATTTTATATGCTTTGGACTGATAAAGCCAACCAACACAAAAGCCTGAAAGTTTTCAAATTGAATTTAACATGAAATTGAAGTTTGCACGAGTAAATTATTAGGAGTTTGATTCTTATTGCTCTCAGAGTCTTATTCTTATAATTAAATATTACATTTCGGTTGAAGATAAAACGTACTCATTCTTTATGGATAAATATCATTTATCCACGTAGGGTGAGGATAAAATCCTTATGAATGGGAGGAAGCGCGTGTACAAAACCATTCTCAGGTGTATTGTCATCATAATATTGAAAACTTGATAGAGAAATGATCAAGAACAAGAACTATTATAGGTATATATAGATAAATAAAAATATGCATACTTTTCCATGTATCCTTGCGTGTGATTTGGCCTCAACGTATTTATCTGCGACAGGGTTGGTATCACCATGGTGTCTTGTCAGATTTTCTTGGAGATGGTATACTCACGGTGGATGGGGAGCAGTGGCGACATCAGAGAAAGGCAGCAAGCTATCAATTCTCAACTAAAATGTTGAGAGACTACAGCAATTCGGCGTTCAAATCTAATGCAGTAAAACTTGCAGAGATAGTGTCTGGAGCTGCAATCTCAAATAATGTTATTGAGATGCAGGTAAGATGTTATTTAGTGCAACTGCAGTACACAAAGCAAAAGTGCAAAACCTTTCCATTATATCCGCTTCTTGCTTATTGGCAGGAACTGTTCATGGAATCTACTCTAGATTCCGTATGCAAGGTTATCCTTGGTGTTGATCTGGACACCGTGCGTGGAACCTATAAAGAAGGGGCGGAGTTTTTCAATGCCTTTGATGAAGCAAGTGCTGCTCTCATGTACCGGTATTTTAACGTTCTCTGGAGAATTATGCGGTTCTTCAACATTGGATCAGAAGCAGTTCTTAGGAAAAGCTTAAGAGTAACGGATGAATTCGTTTATAAACTAATCAGAAACAAGATCGAGCAAGCTCAACAGCTTCAAGATAACTTACCCGTGAGCACAAATACTAAAATTATGAATTACTTACTATTCTTAGTTGTGTTTTGTATAGGATTAGTACTAATTTGTTGGCAACCTGAATATTTAACAGGTGATGAAAGGAGACTTGTTGTCAAGGTTTATAGAATTGAAAGAAACTGATCCAAAGTACCTTAGAGACATTTCCTTGAGTTTTATCCTTGCAGGGAAAGATACAACAGCAATTACTCTTTCCTGGTTTCTTTATGAGCTTTGCAAGAACTCTCACGTGCAGGAGAAGGTAGCACAAGAAATTAGAGAGACAACTAATATAGCAGCTGGATCAAGCATTGATGAACTTGCAGCTAGAGTAACTCAAGAGAACCTGGAAAAGATGCAGTACCTATATGCCTCATTGAATGAAACACTTCGGCTCCATCCAGCAGTTCCAGTGGTAATAAGCTACATCACATCGTTAACATGAATATATGAATCATTGTGAGTGATGAGTTCTTTGTTTTACTAACCAATTTTATGATGCATTTTTAGCAAGGTAGGTTTTGTTTTTCAGATGACACATGGCCAGATGGATTTAGCGTGAGGAAAGGTGATCTTGTGTCATTCCAACCGTATGTGATGGGAAGGATGAAGTTCTTGTGGGGTGAAGATGCTGAGAAATTCAGACCAGAGAGATGGCTTGATGAGAATGGAATTTTTAAGAAAGAAAGCCCTTTCAAGTTCACAGCTTTTCACGTAGGAAATTAAACATTTTACTTTTGTTTATGCAATAAATAACCAGAAAAATTCTCCTTTCATAACATTTGTCCTCTAGAACTTGAGACTTACTGTGATATTGTGACACAGGCGGGTCCAAGAATTTGCCTGGGGAAGGAGTTTGCGTACAGACAGATGAAAATATATTGTGCACTCCTCTTAGGTAGTCACAGCTTCAAACTAGCAGACGAAAACAAATCAGTGAAATACAGAACGATGCTTACTCTACATATTGAAGGTGGCCTGCACGTTTATGCTTCTCGGAGAGAGATATAAGGGTCTTGCAGGAATCCACCCTCAGCAGAATACAAAGTAAAACCTGCATCTGTGTTCACCCCATGACCTACATAAGCCACAAAAAATATTTAAGCTGCAAAACTTTTATAAATAATGGATATATAGCTCTCATATACCATGCATAAATTAACAATGAATCAGAACTCATGCAATATATGACTTTTAAATTAGTATAGGAATTTTAAAAATTTAATATATATATATATATATATATATAATTACTATTACCACTTGACAACCTTAAAAAAATTCTTTAATTTAGTATATTCATACATTATTTCCTCGTGTTAGTACATATACATTGTTCTTGCACAAGGCCGGTCGATTTTTACAAGCAATAGTGTCTTCGAGAGCTTCTTTCCTTAACTACCTTGATAACTCTTACGTTCCTTCATGTTTTCGGTTATACACAATCCGGGAAAGGGGTTCTTCATGCACTTTGACGGTCAAGTCATTGTGGATCCGAGTGAAAACAGGATAAAATTGTATAAAGTAACAGTACCTTATTTCGTAGGACTTTCCTTAGCTTTTATAGTAATTGGATGGGCCTTAGATGGATGGGCCCATGACCCATTATGGTATTTTATCTGATGTATGTCACATGTCAAAGGAAACATGATTGGTCGATTAACTCTCGGTCGGTATTCCAAACACTACTCGGTCGGCTAACTTATTTAGATTGTACAATTGTATCTTGGTTTTGATAGTCGGTTTCTCTTATAATACAAGGTTTTTATTGACTAAAATGTATATATGTATAATAACTTAATTCAAATCTATGCATGTCTTAGAGTATCTATATATCAACGTCACTAAAATAGTCTGAATATTACTATATTGTAGTTAACCGTTTGTTATATTTTCTAGTTTGTATAGTTTCTAATAATTTTATTTGTATATATATCAACATCACTAAAATAGTCTGAATATTATTATATTGTAGTTAATCGTTTGTTATATTTTCTACTTTGTGGGGATTAGGTACATAGCAACTTGGGACCCATTTTGTAGTGGCGCCTGCACTTAGTCTTGTGACGGAGAAAAAAAAAAAATCCCACTCTCACATCCATCAGACAAAGGTTGACTAAGAGGTCAACTGCAAATTTGGTGAATTATGTCATTACCAATCACTACGAATTTTGGTTCAATCAAAAAAAGAAAAAGAAAAAGTTAATTGTGAAACTGCAACCTTAAAATTATAAACTTTTTTTCTTATATCCGATATTGTTTTTCATTTTAGTTCTTACATAAAATTCTATATTTTGTTCTCTCTGTATGAAAAAAGTTTCTTTTGTCGAATTAAACTTGATCTTATACTTAACACCTCTTTAGTTCTTGCACGAGAAATTCGAGAGGCAACAAATGTAGCAGCTGGATCAATCATTGATGAACACAGAGGTAGAGTAACGGAAGAAAACATGGAAAAGATGAAGTATACATGCAGCATTGGATGAAACACTCAGGCTCCACCTAGCAGTATAGTTAATTATCTAAACCTAAATTACAAACAAAAAAAAAATACTTCTTGAACATTACTGAAAGGAAAGTACAAATTATAAATTATTCTCCTCAATCATCACTTTCTATTATTTATAAATTATAATCCTCAATCAGCTTTTTTGGTGTTTCTGACTTGTGCCAAAACCATCCCGGTCGAATCGAGACATCACATTCCGCTGGAAGCCAATCTGTCCCTTTTGGATCACCAGTGCTCAAATACCTGCATTGCACAACCAAATGCCCTGTTTGGTTAAATTAAATCAACCCACCAACTAACTCTTCATCATACTCTTGGTATACCTCTATCATTTCTTCGTGATCACGGTAAAAAGACATGATATATACACCATAAGGTTAATAGGACGTGATATATTCCAGTAATAGGACATATTTTTTTTTTTAAGTTCACTTGTAAGAAGTCGAATTTTTAATGTTATGATAAACTTAAATTAACGTAGTTGACATCATTTTATCTATTTATAACTCTACTTCCTATGCTGCTGAAGTAGATCGCAGCCCCACTCCTTCAATGATCTCATAATGGAAGCGATTTCCAACAAAAGCCATGTCCCTCTCCCCCATGCAATCCTCCCTCACCAATTCTCTCTCTTGTCAAACCACCTCCTTTCAAAACTCTCAAATTTTCTTTGGTCCTTCACCTTCTTACTTCATACATTCTTACTTGTGCAAAAGTGGGAACTCATGTTTCATTTTCTGCTACTATGTTTCCTCCTTCTTTCTTTCCTGCTGAAACACTTCCTCTCAAAGCCTTCTCCCATTTACCTTGTGGATTTCTCATGTATGAAGCCACCAAGCCATTGCAGGGTGCCCTTTTCAACATTTATTGAAAATGCTTCCTTGTTGGAAGTTTTTGACAGTGAAAGCATAGCTTTCATGGACAAAATCCTCCATTCCTCTGGACAAAGTGAAGAGACTTGCCTCCCCCCAGCCTTGCACTACATTCCTCCCAAGACTCACCACACAGAATCCATCAAAGAGGTGCAAATGGTTCTGTTCCCCATCGTGGACGATCTTCTTGCAAAAACCAACGTTTCGCCACTTGATATAGACATACTTATCATAAACTGCAGTGGCTTTTGCCCCTCACCTTCTTTAACCTCCCTTGTCATTGAAAAATACTCAATGAGAAGCGACATCAAGAGCTATAATGTCTCTGGCATGGGGTGCAGTGCAAGTGCCCTTTGTATTGATATGGCTCAGAATCTTTTGAGGGTTCACAAGGACTCTAATGCTCTTGTTCTCAGCACAGAGATTCTGTCAACGGGTTGGTATTCAGGCAATGAAAAGTCCAAGTTGCTGATCAACTGCCTCTTTCGGATGGGAAGTGCAGCAATCCTTCTCTCAAACAAGAAAGCAGCAAATAAAACTGCAAAATACAGGTTGGTTAGGACACTTAGAACACAGAGAGCCTTTGATGACAAAGCTTATTTTTCTGCCTTTAGGGAAGAAGATTCTGATGGAAAACTTGGGGTGACACAGAAGAGGGACTTACTTAATGTGGTTGGTGAAGCTCTCCGTGCAAACATCTCCATCTTGGGGCGTGACATCTTGCCTCTTTCAGAGAAGTTTTGGTGTGGAGTGTCTGTGATAAAGAAGAAGTTGATCAAGTCTGAGGGAACTTACGTGCCAAATTTTAAGACAGTGATACAACACTTCTGTTTGCCATGTTCAGGGAGACCAGTGATAAGAGAAATAGGGAAAGGGTTGAAGCTCTCAGAGAGAGACATTGAACCTGCTTTGATGACACTGCACAGGTTTGGATACCAGTCTTCTTCCTCACTGTTGTATGAACTAGCTTACTTGGAGGCCAAGGAAAGAGTGCAGAAGGGTGACAAGGTTTGGCAGCTGGGAGTGGGAACTGGACTCAAATGTAACAGTGTTGTTTTCGAGTGTGTTAGGCCTATAGTTGGAGAGTACAAGAAGGGGCCATGGGCAGATTGCATCCATCAGTACCCTATAATAACCATGGATTAAGAATTCTTAGTGGTTTTTTAACTATGTTTTCTTCTGGATTTTAAATGAATACGGATGACTCGCGCATTTCTTAGTACTCAGCATTGTTGTTAAACTATATCATGATAGTATATTATTCAATTCTCAATATTCAGTGGAAAAATGCTACTAATATAATGTTGAATACAATTTTTATCATTCACTTTTGCTGCTCCAAATAAATATTCCTCATAATTTTGTATAAGAAAGTGTATCGTAGTAAACATGCGATGATATAATCCACGTAATAATCTATACAACATAATATTTCTTTTCATCATAAAATATTTTGTTGTTATCTCCTTCTATACTTTAATATGTTATCTAAAAGGATAGATAAAAGGTTGTACATATTTGTTGATCATTGGAAATTGTCTGATTTGTTATTATAAAATATTATATTATGATACGTGACAAATAGTATATAAAAAAGATAGATGACAGCGGCGTTATATAAATTTGTTGGTTATTCAATTTGTTTAAATTATTATTATAAAAGATTAAATAATTTTGTTTTCCTTTTTTAGTCATTTTTCTGTGTGCTTGGAGCTTCAAAACCTTGTTTATATAAGTTTTCAATTATATTATTTAGTGGAGCAGAAAAAATTGAATTTGTAATATATCAGATTTGGTACACCGAGAAAAATTTTGGATAAATTGTTTTATAGATCTTCTTTTTTATATATTATTTAATTTTCTTATTTTTATTTAAGATAAGACTTTAAATTTACACTTAGATTCCTAACAATTTTTCTTTCTTTTTTCTATAATATATATATAGTTGTTGGTTTGTGATTTCTAATCCACACAATCTGTAAGTTGCAATCAGATTCAGACTATATATACACCTAGATTCTACTTTTCAAGGCGAGTCATATATTTTCATGCAAATTCGAACAAAAACTGTATAATATATCAAAAGAATAAGTATGTTTAGATAATAATATTCGTGGTTCATGGAAAGCAAGCAAGCAAGCTGGATCAATCAGAGGTAGAGTAAAGGAAGAAAACATGGAAAAGATGAAGTAACAACATGGAGCATTGAATGAAACACTCAGGCTCCACCTAGGAGTGACAGTGGTAATTAAGTGTATATGGTTAATTATCTAAACCTAAATTACAAAAAGAAAAAAAATACTTCTTAAACATTACTGGAAGCAAAGTTCAAATTATAAATTATTCTCCTCAATCATTACTTTCTATTATTTACAAATAAAAGCTGTATAAATGTACTTCCTTTAAAATAATTTACAAATAAAACAATTTTTGTATAAGTTGACAATGAAATCTAATGTTTCTATATTTCTAATATATGCATGAGGGTGAGTAGTGACCGTTTGGTTTGTGATGTTTTGGTAGGCAGGTAGGTATTGATTTTCAGGTGACATGTGGCCCGATGGATTTAGTTTGAGAAAATGTGATGTGTCGAAAAATTTATTACTCACGTCTCTCTTTATAATCACGTTTTCTTCTATGAAGGTTGGAATCTGAAAACTTAAACGACTTCGGAATCTTTGCATTTCAGATTTTTTATCCATAAAAAGCTAAATGAATAGATATTTACCAGAAAAGAAAGGGGGCAGTTGAAAATGAAAAGACCCAATCCCACACTTTCTTGTTTACTCCGAAAGATAATAACATTAACACCATCAATACGTTGTTACAAAAACATTAATAAATGTATTCTTCACTATAAATTTCTATATTCACGTTAGATGACCATTTTCTTAAAGAAAATCCCGGAATATTATAGAAATAATATGCATTTGTAAAATGTTCATAGATTATTGCTTTTATTTAAAATTAGATTTTCACCACATTACTAAAAACAACAAAATATTAACATCCGTTACCAAAATAAATTTTAATTTTTACTACAGGAAAGTGAAAAAAAAAAAATATGTGCACAATATTTGTCATAAAGTTTATGGCACTAGGCTGATGTTTGGCACTTGATTTTGTAATATATATATATATATATATATATATATATATATATATATATATATT
>Ga0209700_107606_pt1 | contig 15028 bp, 11 predicted proteins | sample SiratroredBW_FD_187528 | JGI IMG/M metagenome (GOLD analysis project Ga0209700, IMG submission 187528) | Root nodule microbial communities of legume samples collected from California, USA - Siratro red BW (SPAdes) (version 2) | ecosystem: Host-associated > Plants > Roots > Nodule | place: USA...
TTTAGTCGCCAAAATGTGAACTGAGGTGTCCTCTCGTTAAAACATGGGTAACCCTTGATGTTTTGTAGGTTGACAGATGTTATTTATGCACACATGTATGTCAATTTAGCATATTTTGGTACATAAAGGGTCATGGAAGCAATTCACAGGATTGTAACTGAAGGACATAAGAACTTAAAATGCCAAAATGGTCGTAATGTATTTAGTCGCCAAAACATCTACTAAGGTGTCCCCTCGTTAAAGCTTGAGTAACCAGTTGCAGATGCTGACTCCTGTGTGTTTCCTAGCGATGTGAGGAGTGACACAGATCCACCAGATTGAACAGTATACACCTGTAAAGCCCATGTCAGCAAAATATATCACGAACCGTTTGATGGATATAACACAAAATAAAACACTAGATTCATGCAAATGTGTAAATTTGTATGTAACACGAACTATTTGTGTTTCGTAGTTCATTATGGATACTGTTATTCTTGTGTTTTGTTCGTCAGTCGCCAAAGCTTGTACTGAGCTATCCCCTCGTTAGAACATGGGTAACCACTAATTTTTTGTAAACTCGGAACCACTTATTGTTTGACAAAACATATGTCGTTACCCCTTCTTTAACGAAAGGACACCTTAGTTCATGTTTTGGCGACTCAACACACATGTGTTCATCACTTGCCAAAACTAATAGATTCAAACATTACAAACCTAAAACCCTTACAAAAATCATTCCTTTTCTATCAACAACCAAGAAGAACACTTTAAATCATACAAAAGACCAAACTTTACTTCAACCACCAACGAAAATCAAACCCTAAACACAAAAACTTTTTATATTCCAGCAACAACGAAGAACATAACACCAAAAAGACTTCATTTTCTATCAAAAAGCATATAAAAACACAAACTTTACATGGAAATCAAATGACAAAACAAACAAAAACACCATTTTTCATGAAAAATCACTTAAAACACCGACAAAAAACGTTATTTTTTCAACCAAGAACCAACAACGATAATGTAAATGATATAAAAAAACAAACTTTACTTCAACCACCAAGGAAAATCAAACGACAAATGCAAAAACCTTTTCAGATCCAGCATCAACCAAGAACAGAACGGTTAAACCACCAAAAAGACTTCCTTTTCCATAAAAAACCACATGAAAATCTAAACTTTACACGAAAATCATTCCACAAACAAAAAAAAACATCCTTTTGCATGAAAAATTACTTAAAAGAACAACCTTTATATGCTTTTCCAACATAAACGAAATAAAAAACCAACCTTTTGCTGAGATGAAGAGCGCAGAGACCTTGAGAGCACATACAGATCGAGAGAGCCAGATAATGGACGAAGAGAGAGCGAGAGATACCTCCATTGAACGAGAGAGTGAGAGTGCAGAGAGTGAAGAGTGAAGAGTGAGGGAGTTAGAAACTGGGAGGCTGGGAGACTGAGAGAGTGGAAGTAGAGAAGGTGGGGGTGGCTTTTGGGATTCTGAAATTGAAACTTTCCACGCTGGCTTAAAAAAATATTATTTTTTGCCACATCAGCGGTGTCAACTGGGTGTATGCCACGTGTGAGTGTCAACGTAACATTACTCTCGACTATAAGGCTCTCCGTTCTCTGATCGGTGCTCTTACGTTGAGCGACCACTTAGTGGATTTCTAAAATCCCACTAAAAAGAGCAAGGTTATTTCTTCGCGGCCTGAAGTTGGTCTGTTAGAGGTTAGGGGACTAGTTGATATATTTCGTGACTTCTTCATATCCCTCCAAATTTAGCTTAGAAAAGAATGTCGTCGACGACTAGTTGATGTATATACATATTGCTTTAATGAACATTTCCTTTTGATAATTTTTAATTGTGACTCGTTTCAATTTCACTTTATTTTGCTATACAGTAGATATTTGTTAAACTCGGTTTGAGTTCGATATGAACTACTTTATCGTTTATTAATAAAGTTTAATTGGATGTGAGAAACTACTAAGTATAATAATTAATTAATTGTGTTCCCAACAATCAGCTCGGTATAACATACTAAACAAGTTTGATTAACTCAGGCAACTTATTAACTAAGTTTGATTAACTCGAATTGGGTTAACTCAATATAATTTAATTTGGTAAAAAATGATTACATTAACCTTGGCATAATTTACTAGACAAATTAGATTGACTTGGTCTTTAAGTTATTGATGAAGTTAGATTATTGTATTTGTTGATGAAGTTAGATTGATTTGGTCTTAAGTTATTGGGTAGTCAATTTTGACTGTGATTGGATAACCTTGGAAGTAGGGTCTGAGTCGCCGCGTTTTATATACCAATGTTAGGACCACCTTTTCAATCACTTGACACCTGGTCTCGACATCCTGTTGTGTTGGTCCAGTGAAGAAAATCGGTTTCTGCTCTCTTGTAAAACCAAAGTTGAGATGACAACTTCGTCAGAGACAGATAAATACAACAAAAGTCTACTTCCGACTTTCAAGCACGGCCGTTGACGCCACAACCATCTTTATCATTTGGAACGCTTCTTCACACGTGTTATCCCAATTAAATTTACTAGCTTTTCATAGTAGCTTCAAGATTGTCAGATTTTTTTGTTCAACTTGGGCAAAAAAGAGATAATGAGGTCAGTCGTCAGACGAGGCATTGTACATGTTTCACATTTCGTGAGACTTCTCATCGATAACAGGGTCCCGCATTTGTCGGGATTTGCTTTGATGCCTTATGGGTGAGCATGAAGCCCAAGAACTTTCCACCTTCAACCCCAAGGACACACTTGGAAGGATTCAACTGCATGTTATATCTGTGTAACTAACCAAATATCTAGACGAGATCTGGTAGGTGTTGGTCAAAAACCTTTGTTTTGACAATCATGTCATCCACATACACTTTTATATTTCGTCTGATCCAGACTTTTGAAGATCTTATCCATCAGTCATTGATAAGTTGCGTTTGCATTCTTCAGACCAAACGACATTACTTGATAGTAATAATTTGATGACTGATAACTGATTATTGTTGGGTAATTTCGTATAGATTTGTTAGGATTTTTAGCATTGATTATGTTTTAATTATAGGATTTTTAGGGAATTTTGTTTAGTTAGAGATTTTATTATTTATTTTTCTGTTTAATGCCTTTTTGGTTATGGAAAGATAATACTATTGAGATTTAGGTAAGATTCGAAGAAAGAGAGAATGAGGAATGTTGGAATTAAGGAAAGGAGTAGAAAAACAGATTTTAAGTGACTTATTGCTTACGCTAAAGGGCGAGCTTGAGCTAAAACTCACTTAAATTAGAAAAAAGTTATGAACTCACTTAAATTAGAAAAAAAATTATGAACGAAAAAGTCAACGCCATTGAAGGTGTGAAGTGCGAAATAACAGCCACTTTGTAACAGACAGCAGAGATATTTTATAAAAGAAAGGCTAGGATCATCTTTTGGAAGTTCTTTGGAAGCACTTTTGCAATCAAGAATTTTCCTTTTTCCTTTTCCATTGTGTTTTCATGGCTACCATGCGTAGCTAATTTCTTTTCTTATTGGGATTGAATGTAAAGTCTCACTTTCATATGCACTCTTAATATTATTTTTATGTTATTCAATTTAATTACTCTCGTTAGCATTTTGTTTAGCTTTCGTATATCTTAGATTTCTTATTTTGATTGGAAAGCATTATTTAAAATTGAAAATAAACGTTAACTCATTACAGGTACACGTTCAGAAATAAAGTGTAACGTAATGACTGTTTATTGCAAATGCTCTTAATGTTGATTAATTTAATCTAGTAACTAGGAATAGAACTAGATATTTTAATCTATTAATTTCAATGTTAGAGGAATAAATTAATTGCTCATATTCACCATCTATTGATATATATATATATATATATATTTGGTTTTCAATTAAATTCCGTTCCATGTGAAAACGATACTCATATTGTTTATTATACTACTCGAGGACTCAGTACACTTGCTGATAATCCGTTAACAATGACTCGGTGGTAAAGGCCGTTTTCCTGATATCACTATCGAACAAGAGAATATGGTTGTAAGAATGCGTCCAAAAAGCTTACTATGTGATGTCTTACTGCTCCGTCCACTAATCAATCGATGCTAAGGAATGAATATGCATTCCTGGGACAAGCCTTGTTAAGGTGCATGTAGTCGGTGCACATCCCCCACTTCTCATTACTCTTCTTTATTAGCATAATATAGCCAAGTAATGTATTGGATTTTTCTTATGAAGCTATCATTTAACAATTTTCTCACCTCGGCTTTAGCTGCTAAGAAGTAAGAATATGATAGCTCAAGCATCAAGGAAATTTGGTAGGAAAAGTGTTGTAACCTTAATATTTTTTTTAAAAAAATTGGACTTTAAACCCACCAATTTTTTCATTTGCACACTTTTTTTAAAAGCCTGGTTCTAAACCCAACATTTTATCCATTTACACATGTTTTTATAAAAGAAAAAAAAAGTGTAGGCTCTAAATCAACAATTTTTCCATTTCCACACCTCATTATAAGAAAAGCTTATACTCTAAACCCAACAACCCCACTTTATAGCACACCCCCATTTTATACCACATCTCTAGATAAAAAACATGAACTCTAAACAATACACCTCTTTTTCAATTTGTTATCTCTTATCGTAAACCTATTCATTATTTTTCAGATACAACATATTTCATAAACCTCAAACTCTTTTATGCATTACAGAATTTCAAAATAAATACAATATTAGGATTTCTGTATGTTGATCCTAATAAGGACTAAAGTATCTCACATTTGAATGAAATCATTTAGTTATTTTTTATTTGAATACATAATAATTTATTTTTTTTATAATGAAACATTTATCATAGAAAAGAAGACAAGAGAGTGAAAAAATAATTACAAACAATAACCATACAAACAGTATTCCGTAAATAGTCTTGATAACTATTGACTAATACTTTTGTATGGACAAAATATTTTTTAATAAAAAATGTCATTTTTGTCATACAATAATAACTTCGTCACAAAGATTTAAAATTTTCAATATCAAACAAGACAATGAATTTAAACGTTAAATGTGATGTATAATGAAGTATATAATAATATTCATCAATGAAATTATATAGCTATATATTCTCTCAATAGTTTGAATATTATTAATTTTATTTTGGTCACACGTTTAAAAAATGGTAAATATAAGTATTGTAAATATATTTTCTACAAATATAGATGAAATGTACAAATATAGAATTTAATCATCTATACCACTGCATGTATAATCCACTTATTTCAACTACTTTTGATATTATGTTTTTATGATTAAAAATTATATTTTTTTTAACAAAACACAGAACTATATATCCTTTATAATCAAAAGTAATTAAATAACTTTTCTACTTAAAAAGTAATCATTATATAATTTTTATTTTCTTAAAATTATAATATATCAATGTAATAAAAAGAGATACAAAGGAAGGAACAGATTACACAAATATAAAATTTAATTATAATCTCATATTCTACTATTCTCGTGATTTTGCTTATTTATCATAAAATTCATATAAAGAAGTGGTTTATTAAAAAAAAAAGAGATCGAACAACTAACATTAAGATATGCTATTTTTTCTTATATATTCAGTTTTTTGGTATATATTATTTTTTTTATCAAATCAATTATCTCATCTCGTTTTTTTATTGCATTTTTTTTATAAATTTTATATGTAAGTATAATTCGTCTTCATAAGCATATAAGATAACATTTTGTGTAAAAAAATCACCGTGAAAAAAAAACTAAGAATAGGATTTCTTGTAACAATTAATTCTAAAATCATTAAACTTTTTATAACGAATATCCATAAGCACATTATTAAAATACTGAATAATAATTAAATATTAAAAATAGTGTTTTCAGCTTTTACAATCTCAATTAACATTATAGAAATTTTTATATTATTAAATTATCACTATTAATTTTTTTCAAATATCGTTCTTAATATTAAAAATCTAAAAAAAATAAAATTGATGAAAATATATATTTTGATCAATTTTATTTTTTTTTAATTTTTAATATTAAGAACGATATTTAATTCTTTTGAAAACTCTGAAATGGGCAAGGTGAAACACATCAAAACGCAAAAACCCTGGACCGTGTTCCTTAAACCCTAACGAACTTTCGCTGAATCACAGTGGCGGCAGTTTCGAAATGGAATCCCTCAGATTGAAAACCAACTACCGCTGCGTCCCCGCCCTGCAGCAATTCTACACCGGTGGCCCCTTCGTCGTCTCATCGGACAACTCCTTCATCGCCTGTGCCTGCGGCGAGTCAATCAAAATCGTCGACTCCGTCACCGCCGCCATCCGCTCCACCCTCGACGCCGACTCCGAGTCCGTCACCGCCTTGGCACTCAGCCCCGACGACCGCCTCCTCTTCTCTTCCAGCCACAGCCGCCAAATAAGAGTCTGGGATTTGTCCACGTTCAAGTGCGTCCGGTCCTGGAAGGTACTCTTGTTCTCTTAATCACTGTTTGTTTTGGGTGATGAATAGTGTGCTGAGTTTGCTAATGTGCGCGTTGGGTTTAGGGTCACGATGGTCCGGTTATGTGCATGACGTGTCATCCTTCTGGAGGGTTGCTCGCTACCGGTGGAGCTGATAGGAAGGTTCTAGTGTGGGACGTGGATGGTGGTTACTGCACTCATTACTTTAAAGGTCACGGTGGAGTGGTTTCTTGTGTTATGTTCCATCCCGATCCCGAGAAACAACTTGTGAGTACTGTGCTCTATGCTTTTTATTTGATTGCGTTCTGCTAGTGAGCATTTTGGGATTCAATGTTTGTAGAAATTATGTCATCGAATTTCTTCCTCAGTAGAGATGCATAAGTTGAGTAGTGAACCAAGTTGTTTTGTTCGATTATGCATATGGAGCAAAAAATTATAAAATATTTTATAACTCATTGATTATAAGTATGATACACAATTTACAAAAAGTAAATGTAACTTTTGTCTATATGATAACCAGTCTTGGTCAACTGTATCAATAAAAGCATCTTTGGTGGAACTCAAAAAAACTACTGTCTGATGTTGGTTGCATCATTCTCCTCTCTTTCGTTGCCGTCATTCAGACAAGCACAAATTTTATGGCTGATTCACCAACAAGCAACTTTGCCAATTCCACAAGTTCAATTCTATCATCAAGTGGACACGCTCCATTAATGTTCCACATTGATGTCTCTTGCTTTTATACAATTATATCCTTAATCTTTTCTATATACAAAGTTGAAGGTTGGAATGCACATAAACCAAATATTCATCCCCTTTTGGACCAATTTTGTTTATCTTCAAAGGATGAATAAAGGAGTCCACTTCCTCTCTCAGCATGAGGAAGAAAGTGGCTACACACTAAGCTTTAAATGTAAACTTTTTGGTGTATCCGAACCATGCCTTGAAAAGAGAAAAAAAAAAAAATCAAAGGAAAAGGATTTGGATACTTTTCAAACACATATCTGAGTTATATCTAAGAAAAAAAATGAAAAAAGGAATTGCTTACTTTTCAGATTCGTATCTGGAAGTACCAAAGAAGTATCAATATCCGAGACGGTAATGTCTTTTGATACTTTTTTACTTTTGGAATGTTTGGGCTTCATAGGATTACACTGTGCCAGTGTACATATTCAAGATAGCAAGATGCCTCGCTTACTACTGTCTGAACCAATTAATATGATTGTACACAATTAGATTGAAATCTTTGATCACTGTGTGACTTATTAATTTAATTGAAGGACTGAGTTTTTTCTCTTGTTTTTTCAATGGAGAAGTATAAGAACACATGTTATGGTGTAAAACAGCTTGATGGATTTGTGAATTGAACAGAGTGATTGTTGATGGTGCTCCTGGCAGGGAGTTGATAGACTTCCATAATGGAGTTGATGCAAATGCAATATGATTGCTTGCCTGTAGTCCTTTTGATGCAAATGTGATTTTGTTTATCCCTACCCTGTTCCTCAATTTTAACTAGTCCCAACTATTGATTTTACGTTTTCACTTCATATATTTAACTGATCATGGTGATATTGGTGCGCTCAGCTTTTTTCTGGAAGTGATGATGGTGGTGATCATGCAACGGTAAGGGTTTGGGATGTTTCAAAAACCAAGAAAAAGAACTGTATTGCTACATTAGATAATCATCGCTCAGCAGTGACTTCTTTGGCAATATCTGAAGACGGCTGGACGCTGCTTAGTTCTGGAAGAGATAAGGTAGTCTCTGCAATTCTCTGTCCAACTTTTTTGTTTTAATTGACTATTTTAAATTAATTCAGTCCACTAAATTGACAAATTGGTGTGCTGGTTATTGGCAGGTTGTAACGTTGTGGGATCTTCATGATTATAGCAACAAGAAGACCGTCATTACAAATGAGGCAGTCGAAGCTGTTTGTGTGATTGGTTCCAGCAGTCCATTTGCTTCATCTCTGCATTCATATCAGCAAGATGCAAAAAAACGTGGTGGTTCCCAAACATTCTATTTCATTACAGTTGGTGAACGTGGCATTGTACGCATATGGAATTCTAAAGGGTAATATATGAAGATTTTTTCAATTATCAGCCTATATATTTCTAATATTATGACATTTTGCACTAGTTGCACCTGGGTTGGTTTGTTTAAGCTTTTAAAAAAGTGATTTTAAGATAGTGTAGTTAAATTTGTGACTTGTGATGGAATCTGTGCTCTACCTCCTTAGTTTTTTCGTTTTTTTCCCCCTATTGACAGGGCAGGTTGCATCTTCGAGCAGAGGACTTCAGATGTTACAGCCAGCATAGATGAGGATGGCTCACGTAGGGGTTTCATTTCTGCTGTTATGTTACCCTCTGATCAAGGATTGCTTTGTGTGACTGCAGATCAGCAGTTTCTATTTTACTCTCTGGAATGCAGTGAGGAATTGTTACAATTAAATCTAACCAAAAGACTTGTTGGATATAATGAAGAAATTGTGGATATGAAGTTTTTGGGGGATGATGAAAAATTCCTAGCTCTTGCTACAAATCTTGAACAGGTATGTGGATGTGCATTTTTTTCTAGAAATTAGTAAACTGTTGTGATTTAAATGGAGTTCAACACTTTCAACCCAGCCAATTTGAACATAAATATACTGAAAAAAAGCAAAATTTTCTCAAATGCAGGTTGTTGTGTTTGTTTAGTATAGTTCACAGTTTTATGATGCTTGTTCTTGTTGCCTTGGTCAATGTAGTTGTAATTTGTGAGAATATAAACGATTTTAGAAGCTTGTTATATATAGAAAATTTAGGGATGAGATTTCATTTCTAGATATTTTTCATTTTGCAATTAATTACATCAACTTTGTAATGAGTACATTCTGAAATCTTTAATTCACAAGGCGAATGAGTGATAGTTGTTTCTAAGATGATTGTCCAATGTTATTTATGCTTTGGTGATCTGTGACATATGAAAAGCTTATTGATTTTTAAATTGTTTTGTCTTTGGGATGAACATCACATGTTTACAGCAGGAAGGATTATAAAGAAATTGTTAGGGTGTTTGGAATGTCCATTTCCAACTTTGCTTTTCTCGTCAAACAATTTTACATATTTTATCTCTGTCTAAATGTTATCTAGTTGTAGTTTCTTAGTGAATCTAAATTAAGTGATCTGCAAATAATGGGAAAAATTAAGAAAAAACAAGGAAGCAAAAAGGAAAAAAGGAAATCTTAGCCAATAGTATGTTGGCAAGACTAGCAAAATCACATAAACAAACTATGCCCTAATTTTTTTGAAACTGATTATCAAATAGAAGAAATGAAACATTAACACTTGATGAGCAGAGGGTCTAGGCAAGGAGATCCCTTAGCTCCTTTTATTTTCAACGTAGTAGAGGAAGGGTTGTAGGCTATGACGGGACAAGCGAAATTAATATATAGAAAAGCTTTTTGTTTGTGAGGGATAAGGTAGAGATTGACCTCTTGTGATATGCAGATGGTACACCTTTTTGGGGAAAACCACCTTTAGTATTGTCAAACTTGAGAGTTTGTGTAAACTTGTGACAAATCTGAAAACTCGACTTGTAAACTTGTAAGAGTTTACTTCATATAAGAAAACATTAAAATATTTATAAATAACATATTAGTCAAACATTTTAATTTCGTAATGATGCAAAATATTAAATGTCAGTAATATAGTAACAAGTCAAGTAGTTCATTACTACTAAATAAGTTCAAACAATGGCAAGAACTTCATGCAATGCGTAAGTTCTTAATATGATAATTTAAATAACTAAAAAAGGAGAAATATCTTCAAATGTCCATTTCCAAGATCATCATAACCATTTTTAAGTATTTGAGGAGGCACTTGCATTGCCCTTAATTGAATTTGATCCACTCCCGGACATATTTTACAAAATGATAACAGGAAGTATAAAAAATAAATTAAAAGCATGAATCTGAATTTCAATTCAAAGAAGCTCTACAACAACAACCTATTACCACCCACTTTCCAACTTTAGTTTACAAGTTCACATGCTTAAACTAAAAAAGATGAAGCTTCAAATCGTGTAGAGAGAATAGAAGAATGAAACTTCAAATTGTGCTGAGAATAAAAGACAATCGCAAACCACAATACTACACAGAGAAGATTGCAATCTCTTGCTTGAGCAACAGTGAACAAAGAAGGGATGCAACATGGGAGTTGAGGTGGGTGTCATCACTGACAAGGATATGGTTGTTGTCATCGACATAGAGATGGGTGTTGTGATGAGAAGAGTAGCTCTGTTAAAATCAACAAAGAAACAACACATGAATGAGTGCAACTAAGAATCCTAATTGTGGGTATTCTCATCTGTTTCATTCTCATGCAAAAACGACACGAAGGGTCGTCATTTACAGTTAAAAAAGTGGCAGTTGAACTTGCTGGTTATGAACTCGTGAGTTTGGCTGGGTTAATGAGTTTAGCATGGTCCCACCAAACCTTAAAAAATGACTTTACAAACAAGTTAATGCAAAATGGGGTGGTGGGCTTTTGAACTTGCCAACTTGGTTATGAACTAGTAGTTTGGCTGAGTTAATCTAAGTTTAGCACAATTCAAAATGACTCTACAAACGAGTTAACACTAAATGGGGTAGTGGACTCATGAACTCCTACGTTTTTATTAGTTAAAACTCGAGTTTTATAACCATGATGTTGAGGTGGGTTGAACTTGTGTCTGGACTTAAAAGTAAATTTATCGGAGTGAATTGGGAGGTATTTGGTTGGAGCGGAGCACCTTGGAGAGGTTTGCTAATTTCTTGAATTTCAAGGTCTTACATTTTCCTTTTATTTATATGGGTATACCTTTGAGTGCTAATCCCCTTAGAGAGGTTGCTTGGAAGCCTGTTCTAGGTAATTTCTCTAAGAAACGAGCATGTTAGAAGCATAGGTCTTTTTTCTTTTTTCGGAAGGTTATGCATAGTCAATTATGTTTTTTGTTATCTTTATGAATCTTTTTCTCATTTATTTTCAAAATTCCAAGTGGGGTGTGGAAGAAAATTAGAAGATGCAAAGAAAGTTATTGTGGTTATCTGAAGAAAATAAAAGAAAAATACATTGGGTTGCTTGGGAAAAATATGTTGACCAAAAACATATGGAGGATTGGGGGTGAGAGATATAAAACTGTTCATTTAGTCGTTGCTAGCGAATGGAGGTGGGAATTATTTGAACACGAAGAGGCATTGTGGGGTATAGTCGGTGCTTGGAAGGGAATAGTAGGGGAAGAGAGATGCATCAAAGCATCATTATGGTGGAGAGGCCTGTGTAAGGTGTGGGGGGCGGGAGGTTTTGGTTAATGGGAGATCCCTTGCATCATGTTATCCCAGACTTTATGCCAATTCAGAACAAGGAAAGAGGGTTGTTCTCAGATGAATTTTCTGATCGTAACTCAATGATGAAGAACATTGCTTTCTATACATGGATGTGGGTGAGAGGGTATATTCCAACTTGCTCATATTCATATTCCTAGCAGCAAGCTCAGGTGGAACTGTGCTTGAAGGATGCCAGTAATAAATGGTGGACATGCGAGAAGGGAACATGGATGCAATTGATTGGGTGGGAGTAGAAATCAACATCCACATCATTTACCTTGGGTAATTATTTTGGTATGTAAAACAGGAAAAAGGAACTTGCAGGAGTGTAGTCAGATGTACTTATAGGTGATGGAGATGTATTTCGTCGGAGTCTGGTTGAAGTTTATTTATATGCCGCTGCATTGCATATAAATACACTATAACCCGATATTCATTGTTTATTTTCTTTTTGGTGATATGTTAGGTACCTCTGGTGGTACCATTATTATTATATAATATCTTTCTTTGTTGGGCCAAAAAAGAAAAATACCTGCTAATGCTTGATGAATATAAAATATTCAGCATTTGGTTCTTTAACTTTCAGTTTCTTACATGTCTTCCATTCTTTATTCTAGCAATGATCTTTAATGCACAAACCTACTGGAGCTTTGCAGGTTCGGATTTATGACACTGCCTCTATGTCATGTTCATATGTCTTATCTGGTCACACTGAAATTGTTCTATGCCTTGACACCTGTGTATCAACTTCTGGGAGAACATTGATTGTAACTGGAAGTAAAGACAACACTGTAAGTTTTCTCCCCTTTGATCTCTCAAGATTGTTGAAAAGGCTTTAAATTTTATTTTATGGGAAGAAGTGCTTGAGGTGCTTCAGTAAGTGTTAACAGGTGCCCTATTAACTTCGTAGTATGCTTGTTGTTATGTATTGGGATTAGTAATTAAAAACAAATGTCTGTTTGTCAAACAGGTTAGGTTGTGGGAGTCAGAAAGTGCGAACTGCATTGGAGTTGGTATTGGTCATATGGGAGCTGTTGGAAGCATTGCCTTTTCCAAAAGAAAACGAGATTTCTTTGTTAGTGGCAGTAGGTGAGTATTGAGGCATTTATTCCTATTTTGATTTTCAATAGCAAGAAATTGTCTAGTTTTTATTCTCTGTAAGTTCCTGCATTTTGGATTCCCTTTATCTGGGTTTTTCTTATGTTCAATCTCTTAATTGCAAAATTAGCTACTATTGAATGAAAAGAACATTAAAGTTGTAACAAAGAAAAAAGACCATGCACTGTCAGTGTAAAACAATTCTACACCATCCAATCACAAATTACCATGTATGATAAGTTTGTTGACTTTTTCTCTAACCACCTTATTAGTTATACAAACAGTGATCCGAGGATGTTGATGGTGTAAAACTGTTTTACACTGTCAATGCAATGCATAACCATTAAACTCAACATGAAATATGATATGCCAAGGGTTTTTTGTAACTATTCTTAAGTGATATGTTATAAGGGAGAAAGACAATAATAAGTAACGTTATCTGTTTTGCAATTATCATAATAACATTTTATCAATGAGATTATGAGATATATTGACTTCAAGTAGCTGTAAAGCAACATTTGAACCTTTTGCTGTTTTCCACCTTTCTAATGATAATTTAGTTTTACCAGTTAAAATTTTGTGGTTGACCTTCTGTGTGTTGTTTCCCTTTCTTTTAAAGATAGTAGAAGTCGAAACGCAAACGAACTTCCTATTGTTAATAGTATAATTTCATTCACCTTGTTTTATCATTGAAATCAATATCATAAAATTTGTGCTGACTTTAATCTCCTGTTCCTACCCTTTTTGAGTTCACTGAATCCTTCTGAAAGACAATTTCACTTAGTCTGTTATCTAGATATTTTGCTACCCATGGATCATTTTACCCAGACATTACAATGTGGCCTTCCATTTTATTCTACTATATGAACTGAATATTGAATGCATTGATTCTAATCCTGCTAGCCTTTATACGGTAGTATGTTATTTATTCCCTTTCATTGTTTTTTCAGTGATCATACTCTTAAGGTGTGGAGTATGGATGGCATCTCAGACGATATGACAGTGCCAATTACTTTAAAAGCAAAAGCTGTTGTTGCAGCTCATGATAAAGATATCAATTCTGTAGCAGTTGCTCCAAATGATAGTTTAGTATGTAGTGGTTCTCAGGTTGGTAATTATATCTGACTTGCAGCTTACTTTAGGCCTTTATATCATGTATTCCAATTGTTTGCAGAAAAATTAGTGCCACTTTAGTTGTGCGATTCTTGTTTTATTCTAGTAAAGGATCACCAGCTTCTTTCCTTTACTTTTCTTTTTACATTTTTTGAATATTATAGTGTTTCTACTGTAGTTATCATTGTCATTATCTTCTACTTGTATATCCCATCAGGATCGTACAGCTTGTGTTTGGAGACTTCCAGATCTAGTATCAGTTGTTGTGTTTAAAGGGCATAAAAGGGGAATTTGGTCAGTAGAATTTTCTCCTGTCGATCAGTGTGTTGTAACAGCATCTGGTGACAAGACAATAAGGATATGGAAAATATCTGATGGCTCCTGTATGAGGACATTTGAAGGACACACTTCAAGTGTGTTAAGAGCATTGTTTGTTAGCCGTGGAACACAAATTGTTTCCTGTGGTATGAGACTATCCTTTGCTGATTTTCTTTATGACATTTCAATTGCCTGCCAGTGTGATCAGCTTAATTAATTTTTCAGGTGCTGATGGTTTAGTAAAACTTTGGACTGTAAAAACCAATGAATGTCTTGCTACTTATGATCATCATGAAGATAAGGTGCAAGTTGATCCTTAATATTTCTTTTCATCTAATTTCATATTTTCTGTTTATAAATGTATATACCTGAAAAATATGGTTCAAATTTGTTACATGGATAATATTTTCCGAAGGTGAGTTCTTGAATTATTAATTGGAAGCTGTATATTGATCTGTTTAGCTTTCAGCCAATTGTATGCAGTGTTGAACATTCAAATTATGCTTTCCTTGGTCACCCATTATTCTGAATTTTAGAGAAAATGTGATTTTTTAATTTTTTTTTTTTTTTGAAGTAGGTTATAATTTGGCAATGACAAATTTCCACAATAAGCGAGTATTTGTTTAAGCTTAGAAAAAAGGTCATCCTATGATACACAACTGTTTTGGGCTTTTTTTCTAA
>Ga0209700_107607_pt1 | contig 15020 bp, 4 predicted proteins | sample SiratroredBW_FD_187528 | JGI IMG/M metagenome (GOLD analysis project Ga0209700, IMG submission 187528) | Root nodule microbial communities of legume samples collected from California, USA - Siratro red BW (SPAdes) (version 2) | ecosystem: Host-associated > Plants > Roots > Nodule | place: USA...
GGAACGAAAAAAAAAAAATACGAAATCACATCTACAATCAATATGGAAAACATGAATCTTCCTCAAATTCCACATTAAACCTAAACTGACAGTAATCACAGTACCTTCCAACCCAACACACACCATACTGCATTATAAGTTGCATCTGAACTGCACGAGAAATTATGTCTGAATCTAGCCTCATGCTTTTTACTATGCAGACATGATAATTGCCAATATCCTTGAGTACATCTTCAAAAGAGAGAACATCAACCTACAAACGCAACAGACAGCTTATTGATCTAAACTAAAATTAATGAAACATTTTTCTCACTGTATTACAAAGATTGTATAACTGCCATGCTAGTAGTACTATCTAAAAATTTTATTAGCAATCTTAAACCACAAGTAACTGCAGAGAGAATAGTTACAATTATATAATAATTATCATAGAACAATGATCAAATAAAATACAAAAGTTGCCAAGAATGCAAAATTCCCAAACCCAATACTATACGCACAAAACATGGATCAAACATACTCTAAAAACATTTTAATCCGAACAAGCATTCTAATCATGCAGATAAACATTCAATACAATCATTTCAAAGATGATAAAAGCACACCTCTTGTAGAGCCAAAATAGAGAAGACGACCAACCCAAAGTTGTGACGCCAAAACCGAACCGAACCCAACTCGGCCAAAAAAACCCTACCAAAACCACAAAGCACAAACAAATACTGAATAAAATAACAAAATCAGTTAAAGCAAACAAAAATGGAAGAGAAACTAAAAAACGAAAGCTTCAAACGAAAGCTTCAAAGCAAACGCACGTTCAAATCGAAAATGGAACCGTTTAAAGAGATGCTCTCGACTTTGCAAACAAGAGGAAGTGAAATGGAGTACAATGAGGAAGCAATGGAGGTCAAAAAGTGAGGGAGAAGACTTCGGAACAGCGACAGGGAGAGGGCGCGCGCAGTGGAGAAGAAGAAAAGTTAAGTGAAATTTCGAGTTGGAGGTAAAATAGAAGCACAACGTCGACTCTGGCCTCCCAACCGATCTGGTACATGCCCTGAAATTAAAAAAAATTCACTGTTAACACACCACGTCGGTTACAAAGCCCATAACCGACGTGGTGTGTGCCCTAATTTCAAATTTTTTTCCCCAATTTTTCCCAATTTGTCATACAGCATGCACTACGTCGGTTCTGAGGCCGTAACTGACGTAGTGGACAACAATCCCACGTCGGCTCTGGCCTCTTAACCGACGTGGGATTCACACGGCTTTTGAAACTTTTAAAAATTTGAATTTTTCTTTTTTATAAATAGTTCAATGACGGTTGTTTGTGCCAACCGATGTGGTATTGTTCATTTATTTACAAAAATGTCACCGCGTTTCTGACTACATCGTTTACTTGTTTAACTGTCATAAAAATGAGACGTTAAAGCCTATTTTTCTACTAGTGAAGGGAACAAATACCACACAGAAGAAAAGGATAAGTTAGACAGTTTAAAATATATAATCATAAAATTTAAATCTTCTATTTTAACCAAAATACTACAATTTAGGCACTGATGAATGTTACTCACACTATCAATTGCGTTTTTATACAATAACAATGATATATATACATTGGCTCATTTATTAAGACACTTAGCTCTATTTCAAGAAGACTTGTGCATTGAATTAAACACCTCAAAGGTGTGCACTTGTCATACAAAACCCCAATGCAAGTCCACACAATCACAACACAAAGGATATATTAATCTCTCATCCATCCTCGTATGATAGGGTTAATCCATATGGACTAAGACAATCAGTTCTTTTCACACCATGGCACAATCATATGAACTCTTTTGACTGTCACCACTAGATGACTTTCATCTATATGATTTCAATCCATCAGTAGAAGTTAAGATACCACTTGATTATAAATCCATAAAAAATGCACATCTTAATCGACCTAGTCATGGGTATTTTTTTCTGAAAATACTATGCCTTCATGATATGATCTTCAGAATATCAATATAATTTAAGATTTTCTTTGTAATTTTTATTATGCATTTTAATTAAGTGGTTGAATGGGTCAATATAATTTAGGATTTTCTTTATAATTTTTATTATGTATTTTAATTGAGTGGTTGAATGGGTCACATGGGAAAAAAACTACAAAAAGGTGAATCATGCATATTCTTGGAAAACAATGATACATTTAGTGGAAAATAAAGACAACACTAATGGAGATTAATTACTAGTTGGTATTAAAGGATAGGTAATTACATAATCATAATTATTACATAATCATGATTAATATAGAATCTAGAAAGTCTTACATAATTTGGCCTATAAAAGGATGTATTTAGAAATGTAATGGATATAGATGAACTTTTTGAAAGAAAATTGAGTTTTCTCTTTGTGAGAACTTTATAGAGTTCTAAGTTATAAGAAATCAAATATGATCTTATCAGGGTAACCTGTAAGGATCAATCTATGACTTGTCACTCACCTTCTTAAGTGTGACATCAATATCTTTTCCCAAACTGAATATCAAAACGGTCCATTACCCATATTTTCTCATCACTTCATCATTACCATCTCAAGCAACACTTTAACATATCATATCATATGTATATATTCCACTCATTCATCCATTTACTTTTCAATTTCAATCTCAAATATCTCAAGAATAATCGTCAATACTATTCAATCTCAATCATGAATCAGAAACAAATCATTTATCTTAAATCCACAAAAGGCATTACAAAAGAATCAAACAATTAAAACTGGACAAATTAAGTGTTGTTTTAGCTTGATTGAGAATATTTTAGCTTGAGCTAAAATCTCTTTTTGAGCGAAACTGAGCCCGAGAGCAAGTCCAATTCCAATACTATTTTCACTTTAGCGAGAATCTCTTCGCTTAAGCGAGAATCTCTTCGCTTAAGCGAAAATAAACCCAAGAGCATATTCAGTTCCAGTGCTATTTTTGCTTGAGCGAGAATCTCCTCACTTGAGCAAAAATAACATAAAACAATTTTTTTATGAAAGAACTAACTACTGCACAATACACTCACCTTCTAAGCCAACTTACAATTTTCTCATTCTAAACCCAGTTACAACTTGAATTCATCATTTTTATTAAACAACCTACAAATTTCTTCAAGAATTTCTTCCATTTCAAAATCAATCATCAATTAACATATTACAATATATCTTCCTCACGCTTTTAACTAAAGAATTAAAAACCCTTCCAGATTCATTATTTCATTCAATCCTAATATAAATATAGTTCTACACACTTCTTCAATAACATTTCAATCCTTCCATTATCTTAAAATCAATATATCTAAATATATACCAATTCTTTGAAGCTACATTTATATTCAATTTAGGCCAATAGATTTAGTTTTATAACCTATTCACACTCACAACATCATTAAATCTGAAACTTGTACCAAACCACCACATAAATCGTAGCATAAACATAATCAAGTCTACAAAGCCAAAATATAAAAATGCAAGATTCTAAAAATTCCATTAGTATATAACTAAATCAACCAATTCAAACCTACAAGAATTCTAATTGGTATCTAATTAAATTAGAGACTAATTTAGAATCTAACGGTATAAATCACTAAAACCTTGGTAGCTAATGTTAGATACTAATTATCTTAACTTAATTGGTCACTAAATTCAATCATTACTTCTATTCTGTAATTATTTAGCAACCAAAATCTAATTTGGTGACTATTTTGGTCATAATTAGCAACCATTCTTTTGATAGCTAAAAATTGATCTCTAAATAGCTTTTTTCTTTTAGTGAAAATAAATAACTGATATTCAAATCACATTCATGTATCCTACCCTAAGGTTCAAATTTGTGAAAACACAATTAACATCTATAAAAAGGTACCAACTAGCTTTCCTTACCTGGCTTAAGCAGAGCACTCTTCAAAAGAGCTCTCAAGCCTAGAAATCACAAAGGATTTCCTAACCTGCACCACAGAGCTCTAATCAATGATGAGATCAACGATTAGACTATACCACTAAGATCGTGAACTAACAAAGACCCCTATTGATGCCTTAAATGTCACGTGCAAGCTACTTTTCTATAGTACCTAAGAACACTTGAAGAGTGACCAAAAAAGATGAATAAAAAATAATCTTACTCTCTTCAAGAATCTGTTCAAACACTCTTGCACTACTCTACGCTAGGAGCTTAGAGGTGACCTCCGATCGTCAGTCTAAAAACAGGTGGGGCTAGGATTCTACAGAGAAGGTATAAGAGAAAAAAAAAGAAATTCTATTATAGAGAGACGGTGGTTTTATAAAAATGAGATCTAAATAATTGGTTTTCCTATTTATATGAACTTTTTGTTTTAACAATAAAATATTCGTCATTTTACTAATATCACTTCTACTCTATAGATATTCTCTAAGTTCTTACGTATTACTACTCTAGAGCAAATTTCTAAAGTCATACAAGTTTAGACTTTTATAACAAAATTTGAAATCTTCTAAAAATTCACAATTTTATATTGTTGTTATGACTCTTCTTACTTGTGAGAGCTTACATATAAGTCTTACAAAAAAAAATTATTAGTGAGACTTTAAAAAATCTCTCCCATTATTTTGATAAGAATAAAAAATAATAATCATCATACATTAAATATTATATTTGATGTTTTTTACTAATTAATTTCTTGATAAGATAGAATAATTTGGTTATTTATCTTTAATTGATAGGTTATATCTAATTTTGTACAATGGATGAAATCACAAATAGAAAAAGAATTACACTTTTCTCAATGCTTTTTCTAATTTGATAGTTCTTATTTCATATTCTTATCTTTAATTTTGAAAATGGACTTTTTTTTTATCATTAATATGGAAAAGATAACATAAAAAAAAAACTTCAAATAAAATAACAGTAAATAAAATTTATTTAATGATAGGTTTTTCACATGTATTTTGTCAAAGTTAATATTGTTTTGTCTAACCAAACTTTAGACGATATATTGTATAATGTCAAATCTTTAAACGATGTTTTGTTTGATCCATCATAAAATATTTTTTTTATATCTTATTCTTCAAGATAAGAGTTTTAACCATATTTTGTCTAATATACACATATATACTCTTTTAACGTATATAAATATATTTTGCTACATTAGTTAACCTAAGTGATACCGATTTGTGTCTCTTACCACATTATCTAGGGTTTAAATTATAATAAATTATGTTTAGATATTAGTACACTATTTTTAATGATAGAAAAACTATGTGTGAGTATATTAGTTGAAAAAAAATACAAATACATTGTATTTTACTTTTTCTAGATTCTTCTATTTGAGAGATTAACTCTTTTTTTTCTTTATTCACTACAAGAAAAAGTTAAACTATCGACGAAACTTTATCTGTCAGTAAAATGTCATTATCGACAAATATTATCCGTTGCTAAATTTATCAACGGATTTACCTTAAATTCGTCGGTAATTACTGATCTCAGAAATCCGTCGGTAATTATTGACGGACTCAGAAATCCGTCGGTAAATTTATATACAATCAATTTATCAACAGATTTTGGGTGTTTCCGATGGATTTGTCTCGTCGGTAATTTTTATTTTTTTTGTAGTGATTAAATAAAAATATATAACTATTTTTTATTATTTTTTTACTAAGTATAATAATTTCTAGGCTTAAATATATTTCTAGTCATCTAAAGTAAGGATAGTGTTTTATTTTTGACCGCCGGTTAATTTTTTTTTCAGTTTTTAATCCTTTGATTTTGTAAAATACTATAAAGTTAGATGACGTAAATTATGATGTTGATATAACAAACAATGGCCTTCTCAACATCGATCATGTTAGTTATTGATCGACATTATATTTTGAATGTTTATTAAATTTTTGTTAACTCTCATATCATCTAAAACGTCAATATTTTGGTCATCCTATATACATCTCTTCCTAAATATTTACTCAGATACCAACCTTTGAAACTAAATATGTTTGCTTGGAGAACCAAAATGGATGAATAATTACCCCTTATTATTGGTCTTCAACAAGTTGCGACACTTATCATTTTCCTAACTTCCTTCTCGACATTCATTGAAAAATGACAACTCATTCAAAATAGGTTGCGGGAGCTTCACTCAACATTCATAGTCGCTAATGTCGTTTCACTATTTAGCGAGATCGTAGCGATAACATGAATGTCATAAGAGTACCATAGGTTAATTCTTTGAAATTTGATTCTAATAAGGTGTTTTGATTGGTGTTGATGTTATTATGCCTTTCTGACACCTATTTTGAAATGTCGGAGTAAAGTGAGAAAGATTGGCGTGAAAGATATTTGCATAGATTAATTGAAAATTCGGATAATACATTATGTGTTTCAGCTCATTAAGATGTCATTATCTTGTTTAGGATTTTTTAGTGCAAAATGTAAAGGAGAATTGATTGATCTTACTTGTGGAGTGTTAGAAAAATTTGTGAGGTTAATGAAATCACAAAATTTATGATAAAAGAAATTGTGGTTTCCACATAAATAAAGTCTACGAATAAAACAATTCAAATTAATTTTATTGAGTTGCATTGCCTTTCGTGATGAGTTTGTTAGGCAAACCGAGGTTAGAGAAACAAATGCTTGTATTTTTTTTTTTTCATGCTTTGAATCTAAAGTGGACGTGTTAATCAAATAAAAGTTAAATAAACTTTTAAAATATTATAGCAAATGTTGAGTAAACCATCATTTAGCACATTAGTAACATCGTTATCATTATCTAATCCTAAAAACTAAAAATAATCCTTTACAAATTAAAAGAATAAAAGATGAAAATTTTAATTTGAGAACTAAAAATATATTTAATTATAATGTCTATCAAAGCATGATATTTTTAATATAAAACCTCCAAAATTGTAATCTAATATTTTTTAAATAACATGTATTGAATTATAATATTTTCAAATAATTTAAATAACTTTTTTATTTCTTAAAAATGTTATAAGGTCGATTAATTAATTTATAAAAGAAATTAAATAGGTAAAAGAAAATTTTAATTTAAAATAAAAAAACATAGGACAAGGTAGCATATAATCATGCACAAAAACATAAGCAAACGATTTAAATATCTCTTTGGTAACCGTTATAAAGTTTTAAAATAAATGAAAAAAAAAGTACCCATATATAATGAAGAGGTAAAGAAGTTCAGTATGTTTACAAATTGAGAGAGAAAGAAAGGATTCAAGAGAGAAAGAGAGAAGTAAGAGTTATAATAAAATTTTGGTGTCAAGTTATAATTACCAAAATAAGAAAAGAAAACATTTATCATTTTATTTTATTTATTTTATAAACTATCTATCTTTTGTTTGGTGATATGTTTCTAATATCATTTTATTCTATAATATTTATTTATTTATTTGTTTATTAATCTTATAAGTATTTTTTTTCATTAAGGTATATTATATTTATTTATTTGTTCAGTAATGTAGTGTCTCTAATTTCTTTATATTTTTTTATTTATTTTTTAAATATTTTTAACCTCGTCTTATTATTTTATATCTTGTAATCATATTTGCTCATTAAGGTTCTGTCTCATTTTATTTATTTATTTTATTATTTTATAATTACATAATCTTAATAAATTTTATTTAGTAATTATCATTGGTGAAATCTTACCTAATCTTTTATTATTATTATTTAATACACACTACCTTTTTTTACCTGATTAGCACTTTTTTTATTTTTTATTTCTCTCAATAACACTTTTTATTCTTGAATTTATGAAATAACACTTTTTTTATTCTTTAATTAATATACAGTTTATATGATAATTATTTTTTTTATTTTTTATTTTTTTTATTATTTTGTGATTATATTTTATTATAAAAATTTATTAGTTGTATTTTTGTATTAAAAATTGATATTGGAAGAAAAAATTATAATAAATTATAAAATTGTTATTTGAATTAAAATTTATATTTTTCATCTGTTAAAAATATATCTAAATAATTAATAGCAAAAATAAAATAAAATTGTTGAAGTATTTTTGTAAATAAATATTAATTAAATGATTTAAAAAATAAAATTTAATTTATTTATGATGATGCAATAATTGAAATCATGCAATACAAGTTGAACATAAAGAGAAAAATAAATGACAATCATATATTCAATAAATAGTTTAGTTAATGATGCACCAAATATTTTGTGTGAAATAAAACATAAATTTTATGTTTATCAAAACTCAAATTTTATCTTTATCAAAAAATATGAACAAAAAAGAACAAAGAATATGATAACATAGAAGAAGGTTTTTTTTTATTGAATGTGTATCTCTTTGTTTACAATAGCTCACTTAATATAAAAATTAATATAAAATTCTAGGAAACTAAATATGGAAATTATTCTAAATAAATATATTTGATATTCTCTGATATTCTACCAATACATATTCTCTGATATTCTACTGATATTTTCTGATACTTCCTTGATTATCTTTGATATTCTACTGATTTATTTGATACTCCCTTGATTATCAATCTCTCTAATATTCTTATTGATATTTTTACTGATATTCTCTTGATTATCTATGATATTCTATTGATTTGATTTGTTTCCATAATAATAATATTCTAACAAGTACTATTCAGATAAAAAAAATCATATATATATATAAATATTTATAAAAAAAATCATATATATATATATATATAAATATTTATTATTTTTTCTTGATTGTAAATAATTTTTTTTGTTCTCGTAGTTTTCTTAATTGTATAATAATAATAAATGTAATGAAATATTTATTGAAAATTCAAATGACTATATATTATTAAAAAAGAAATAATCTTGTTTTATTAATAATGAAAAAAATTATTTATCTCGATTAGTCATTACAAAAGTTAAATCAAATCTTTTAAATATAAATAAAATAAAATATGTTAAGGAAAATATAAAGATAATATTTATATATTATTTTTTGTTTTAATATTATATTATTTTTATTTTATTTTATATTTTGTCACTTATACATGATAAAAATAAAAAATATAAATTTAAATAGATGAAACTATCAAAAGTTTAAAACTTATTCTTTATCGTTCTCACATCAATGTTTTTAGAAATGAGTTGTAATACGAATATCATTGTCAATTTAATTATTTATATTTAATATTTACTTTAGATATAAAAGTCTTGATCATTCTAGAAAAATCAATAATTATTATTTTACATATTTTTTATGATTGAGATCAATTTATTAAAATATAATTCCATCCACTGTATCCAGAAGATAATAATATAAATTTTTATATTAAAATATTACGTAATTACTTCTTAAAAATTATGTGACATTTTCAATAATAAACTTTAGAAAACCTTGAAATGATTCAAGAATTAATATTAAAAATTAAAAATTAAAAATCTGAAGTTAAAAATAAATAAAAAAAGAGAATTGAATAATAAAATGTTTATTTTATTAAAAATATCTGAAACTTGAATAAGCAACAGAGGGCAAAATCTGAAAAGAATATTGAAGAATCCCCCTAGATTTGTTTGACAACGCAATCTCTCCATCAGTATGATATGATATGGAGGAAAACTTTCTCACTTCTTCCCATTTCCCCATAAACTCCACTTGTCCGGTGCCCGCCGTATATAATATAAAGCTGCTGCATTATTTGTTTCCTTCTCATCATTCATTTTCTTTGCAATTTAAACATCATTAATGCTTTATTAGTCTATAACTTCCAATTTCATTACATGAATTCTGTATAAACATACAATTTATATTTTACATTTTAATTAAACATAATAGGAAAATTGACATATTATATTAAGTTTGGGTAATCCAACTTTTTCCTAGTTTTGATATTGTCAATTTCGAAATTAAATTGAATGTTTTAATTAAAATTTTATATTAAATCAAAATTATTAGAAAATTAAATTTTAAATTTGATTTAATTTTACAAAACTAATCTATAAAATAAGATAAGATTTTTATATATTTATAAATTATTAAAAAAATTTATCTTTAATTGATGTAAGATCTTAAATATATTTTTTTTACGTTGAAAATTTTTAATTCAAACATAAGAACGATTATATAGATTTAATAATCTTATTAAAATAAACTCTGATATTTTATTAAAAGTAAATTTTAAATCTAACTTAATTTTATAAGACTGACTTGTAAGATAAAATTTACACTTATTTATAAACTATTTAGAGATGTTAACTTTAATCAATTTAAAATTTTTAAGAAAAACTTATTTCAAAAAAATATCCAAATTTGAAGTTCACCTTATACATTAGGATTTAATTAAATAATCAATCCAAAAAAATCAAAATTTTTGAAATTATCTTTCTAGTTGTGGAGAGTGAAAGTAACTTGTTCTGTAACATTTGTATTCTACATCAGTTTGATATAATTTTGTAAGACGTTTTAATTAATTTTTAGCTCTTTTTTTACTGATTAAAAAACTTCTTGGATCCTATAATAGTATTGCTTGATAAATTTATACATTATTTTAAGTAGTATTTTTTTGAAATGCTAATTTCTAGGTTTTTATCTTTTCATGTTTATTCTCTTTCTATTATTAAATTATATATAACTTCTAATATATTTTTATCGACAAAATTAAGTTTAAACTTATATCAAATACATTATAACATGTTTGTTTATGACATTTTATCTTTGAAAACTATTATTTTATCAAAAAATTCTGATCTAATAAATCAATTGAACAAGTATCACCTATCAATTATGTTTTTAGTTCTTAACTAGTTTTTTTAGTTAACTTACTTTTCAGCTTCTTAAAAATACTTATTTAGACGAAATGGAGCATTTGGTGCAGTCTTTTAATCCAGTTATCATTACTTTTTTGAAAAAGTTATAATAATATTTTATAAAAAGAAAATATATTTTAATGTAGAAATGGTGTTCCGTCTCAGAAAAACTTGAAAATGGTATAGGTGTCTTGACAGTGTTAAAAATGGTAATTCATTGCACTTCACTTGCTTTTGGTTGCGTGCATGAGTATTTGATTTGAATACAACTCCTCTGTTTAATTATATAAATCTCTGCTTATCTTCATTTATCATCATACCTTAATCCATTTGTCAGAATGAATAAAGAAAATTATAAATGTGTAGATTCTTTTACAAGGGGGTCTTAACAATGTATCCATTCTATCATGCTAATGCTTTACAACTCATAATAACAAGCCAAGAAAAAAATATTTAGTGTTCGACAATGAAAACTTGTGCTATAGAGTTGGTAAATCCTACTCTATAATTTTCTCACATTAAACTTAATATTTTTTTATTAAATTTTAAGTCTACATAATAAATATATGTATTTTCAATTAAATTTATTAATCTTTTTAATTTATTAAATATTCAAAAGATTTATATTTTTTAATTAAATTTTTATTATTTAACTTTTTTATTTATTTTGTTATGTAACTTTTATCTTATCTTATAATCTTATTTATTTATCTTCATATATTAAAAAATATAAGATGTTTTTATTAATATAAAATAATATTGTAATTAATACAAAATAAAGAGTAATTTTAATTAATACGTTGGATAACAAAATTTCTGATCATTTCCACATTATTATCTATAATTAATTGGAAATTGTCTCCGTCAACATCTATTATTCAATATGTTTTCAAATGAGAATAATAAAAAATATTATTTTTTTCTACATTTACTCATAATATTATTTTATATTAATTACAAAAATTTATTAAGATGACAGAATAAGATAATGACTGTTAATAGAAATATTAAACACCCAATTGAAGATATAAAATTTTTAAAACTTTAATAAAAAAAATTAAATAAAAATTTAATTAAAAACTTCCAAATTTATCATAAACTTAAAATTTAATTCAACCTATTTTTTTTTATCATTACAATCACTTCTTTTGTAATATTTTGGAAATTCTAAGAATATATGAGATAGATATGGATGATACTATGATACTTTTAAAACAGAATAAATTTTTAAAAAGCTGAAACCTTATTATAATTCGAATAGAAAATCTTAAAAGATGTCGATGTAATTTTAGAAATCACGAATTTAAATGAAAGGCCTAATAACAGAATGTGAAGTCAGTTTCTTTTATATTGAATTTTAAAGTAGAGTTATGTACTGAAGGAATTTGAAAAGAAAAACTGAGATTAATTGCTATCGCTATTTAATGTAAAATAAATTTACACTCTGAAAATATAATAAATAGAATTTTAATGATTATTTAAAGTCAATCTATGATATAACGGATAAAATAAGATAAGATAACAATAAATAATTATATATAATATTTGACACATATTAAATAATATCGTGTTATCATATTTTATATTTGAAATGATAAAGAATGGAGGACAGTGACAATTACAGCAATTGTGACAATAATGAATATAATAAAGGAGGAGAAGATACTGATGCTGACCATACTGTTAGTGTAAAATAAAATAAAAATTCTTATATTGTTTCTCATTTTTCCTTTTTGGTCTTACAATATTAAAGCTTTTAAAAAATAATCAAAACTATTTGTTAATCTTAATCTCAACCCTAGAAAGAAATGAAACCTAGTATTACTTACACCAACAAATATGGATACAATTTGCATATTATAAGTTCCCTAGTTGGGAGTGTGAATGTATCTTAGTTCCTATAGCACAAGTGGAGTGGACCCATTGCAGCACCCATATCCACCATCCTTTTTCTTGCTCACGAAAGCTTAAGGGAAGTGACATTAATTAATGTCTTTGGTTCTAATGTTGGATGCTGACAAAATATCTTTTGAAAGCCAAGTAAAGGAAGCAACAACACTACACATGTACGGACCACACCTCTATTGGCTCAATGGTCATTACCATAAACCATAAATAAATACCAAAAGCTATGCAAAAGAAGATCTAAGTGCATGAACAATGATTTTGTACCGTTTTTTAGACGCATAGCATTGTCGCTTTATTTCTAGTTGCAATTGCAGGTTCATTATCAATCTTTTACGACATAGATACCCAAAATAGAATACGACACCCAAATGGTACTTAGAGAGATTTTATAGATGCTATATAGTATTAGGAAAAGAAAAATAAAGGCAAATAATAGATTTTGTATGGGTATTTAAAAATAATGAATATTTTTGTAACGTGGTTATTTACAAAACATATTACTATAAAAATGAGTTTTTACATAAGTTTTGAGAAGTTTTCCACATTGATTCTTCAATGGATGTTGATGCGAGTACTAGAAAGTCTATGACTTTTTACGTTCGTAGAATTTAGAAAATTGTAAACATATTTTTTTATTTCATTTCGAGCAACTTTTATTTTTAATATTTTTTCAATATAAACTCTCTATCAAAAGTTATAACTATTTGAAATATTTTTACCCTAAATTTTATTAACTCAAAATCTATTATAATTCTATATAATGTAAGATCTCCACTATCAAATATACATTATAAGGAGTTATCACTACAAAGTTGGATTAAAAATAAATTTTTAACTATTTTTAATCAATTTTTCAAAAATGTTAACTTATTGTAAAGAGAAGCGGCAAGGGACATGAGGTGGAACCAAGCGGTACTCACGGTTCATGGTTGAGATAGACCCACACAATAAAAAGATGCAAGTCAGGTAAAGTTGCTACTACAACATTAGTAGTGGCTCAATGAGAATGGAGAAAGTACAACCCTAAAAAGCAGGGACACTCGTGTCTCTTAATAACATGTAACATCATCATAAAAACAAGTTCAATAAATTACACATGTTGGAAATGTGAAACAAAACAGTGGACAATGGCTACTAGTGAATGATGACCAAATGTGAGTAAAAACAAAAAGATCAAGCAATAGAAGTACAACAAGACGCAACAAAGCAAACCAATGAAAACAACAAAAATAAGTTTTGTAAAATTTTAAAAAGACATATATTACATCAGTTGTTATTACAAACAATGTAATATTACATCCATGGTAATAACAAGTGATGTAATAAATACCACAATATTATATCAATTGTTAATAACCAATGTAACAAGGTGTCACACACAATTTGTTTTATAAATATTTTTAAAAAAATTTCTTAAACTATTTTCTACATCGTTTATTAGCTAAAACTAATATAAAGAAGTTCTTTTTACATCAAATAAAATATAATCAGTATAATATGTTTAGGGTTTAATTAATTAATTATAAAATATAATACGTCTTTAATTAATTATAAAATATAATACGTCTTTAATTAATTATAAAATTGTCATCTCGTTTTTTTAATAATAATTCCCTTTTAAAAAACACTATATCCTATTGTAGAATCTCACTTTTATATTAATGACATTGATACTCTATAAGCATACACATGGATTATTACATAAGTAAAAAACTTAAAATATATTCAAAATTTACATACAACTTGTTATAAAATATATTCAAAATTTACATACAACTTGTTTTTTTATAAGAAGAGTTTACGATCAACATTTTTTTTTTAATTTTAAAGTCTGAAAAGTTAAATTCAAAATAATTATCATGTAGTTATTTCTCTTTTCAAATTGATAAATAAAATAATGGAGAAAATAAAATTTTACATCATCCCTAAAATTACTATAAACTCTTTATATAACAATTAAAACTACAGCATAGCTGATAGTTTTTTCTTCTTTAAAGATATCAACTTCTATGACAAATTTGAACTGTTAATTTCATATGTGAATCTAGATATATGGTTTAATTATATTAATTATGAAAAATTTAAAATAAGATAAATAAATTTTAATATTGGTATAAAAATATGATTATTTTGTTTAATAAAGAGTGTGCAGTAGTGTTAAATTTAGTAAGATAGTTTGTCATTTGTATTAGATGGTATTTTATCTTAACTATTTTAACAATTTTATGTTACCCCGAAAGTTTTATTACATAGACTTGTTAAATTATTTGGAGTATATTGTAAGCGAGATATATATATATATATATATATATATATATATATATATATATAATATATTTTGTAT
>Ga0209700_107610_pt1 | contig 15015 bp, 8 predicted proteins | sample SiratroredBW_FD_187528 | JGI IMG/M metagenome (GOLD analysis project Ga0209700, IMG submission 187528) | Root nodule microbial communities of legume samples collected from California, USA - Siratro red BW (SPAdes) (version 2) | ecosystem: Host-associated > Plants > Roots > Nodule | place: USA...
ATGTGAGATTAATGTTTTTTATTTATTTCCAAAAATCATTTTTTAGGAATAAAAAATATGCAATGCAAAATAAGATTAATATTTTTTATTTTCCAAAATCATTTTTAAAAATGAATGAAAATACCCAAAATCATTTTTAAAAGAAAATAAAATATGTAATGCATCTAAGACAAAAATATTTAGTGTTTTATTTTTATTTTATTTTTTTATTTTCCAAAATCATGTTTAGAAAAACGTAATATGTAATGCAAAATGAGATTAATGTTATTTATTTATGTATAATGTTTTTTTTTGTTATTATTAAAATAAAAAAATATGATGCATGGAATTAGGGCTTTTAACGAAAATCAATTTTTGTTATTTTTTTTGAAACAGAAAATATTTAATATATTAAAAATATGAGATTGGTATGTATAAAAAAAATTCTCTCTCTTCTCTTTAAAGGAAAAGTGTTGAAAGTATACCAAGTAAACTCTCAGGAAAGAGAGGTGAGTCACATTTGGACTGCTTAAGTACCAAGTCTTTCCTAGCCAGAGTTGTTCATTTCCCACTCTCATAAATTTTCTTTAAAAAAAATGAGATTGATTTTCCTTAAACAATGTATTGTAGGCAAGAAAAATGAGATTGATATTTTTTTAATTTTTAATACTTGTGTAATGAATGGCAATGGATAATTGAGCTATAAATGTCTCCCTTAATGCCCTAATTAGGCTTAGTGCCCTAATTAAAGTTTGTCCGAGTGAGGCTTAAGTTCTAGGCGTGTAGATGTGCTCACAAAGAGTGGTTTATCCTAATTTCCTAATAAAGGTCACTAGAGCTATGGCCCCCTTTATCACACATCCATATAAGTCAGTAATGACAATCTTTATGGACCTGAGAATAAAGGAAACAGACTCTAGCTGGAGTTTTCACACACCTGGGTTAGGACGTACATCTGTCCAGTTTTGCTACACAACTCCTCTATTTCTAATTCTAAGCTTCATAAACCCGGGTATAGGGCCCCACTCATGACCTGCAAAGGTGTGTGTGAAGGGAGAAAAATGAATACCCAACCCCCACCTGCAAAATAACCAGAAAATTCTCAAGAAGATAGATATAGCATGTCTTCTATCCTAGGGTTCAATATTGCAACAATACACAAGCATTATGCAACATAAAAAAATATATATACAACAAATAAAAATAAATAAATAAATAATCCTAAAAAAACAATATAAACAATAACAAATATTATTTACTAAAGAGAATAATAAACAGAAAAGGAAAAATAAACATTAGAAGACCACACAAATTAACTTTACTCATTTAATTAAATAGGCTTGACTCTCTAAAATTGTCCCCAGTGGAGTCGTCATCTATCGCAACCAAGGTCGCGACCTAGACGGCGGTCCAAAAATAATTTCTTTTTTGAAAAATAATAGAGTCGCCACCATAATTTATTAAAGGAAAAGTATGGAAAACCAAAAAAAGTCAGATAAGGCAAGTTTGCAAAACCGGATTTAGAGTCCGGGAGTCGGTTACGTGTGGAGAAGGTACTAGCACCTCACAACGCCCGCCCTAAGGCGGTACCTTTAATTAAACAAGTAAAATAAAAGAGTGTGATTTTTAGAAATATTTATTTTTCCCAAAAAACAGAAATAGAATGCAAATAACAATAAACAAAAATATATATTTCTTTTAATAGGGGGCCCGACAAGGACTTGACCTCGCTCCTACGTATCTCTATACAGGATAGAAAATCAGGGTACACATAGTTTTGTTCTTGGGTATTTGTAAGGGGCGTTTTCGTCGAGATGTGGTGCTTGTAGGGTTCGCTGAAGGATTTCGAAGCTTGCATTTTTTCCGTGAGTGATATTTGGGTTGTGTATTTAGGAAGTGGGGTTAACATGGCGTAGAAGGTGGTTTGGTTGATGATTATTGGAATGGAATGGGGTGATGGAGATTCATGGTGGGATGTACAGTGGAGATGCAGGGCAAAAACACAATGTTGAAACATTGTGGAATTATGCGTTCATGGAGATGCATGTTAATGAAATAGGAATAATTGTGGGTGTTTTTCTGATTTTATGCCATGAATGAATGTACAAGCAAAAAGGAAAATAAACATACCTGGTGCCTAGTCTTTTCTTTCTCAGTGTGCTTTCTTATTTTCTTTCTTCTCAATATTCTCTCTCGTTCTCTTTTTTTTCACCAAAATGATCCGTGTCCTTTTCTTTTTCTTCCTTTGACTAATATATCTCTTTTTCTTTTTTTTTCCCATTATTTTAATTGATATATTTTTTTTAAAATGCCAGTGGATCAGTTCAAAGAAGTTACCACTCTTTGACTCATTCATATTTACTATTTTTAATTTTTTTAAACTAATATTAAAGATGAATCTACCCAAGAATGAGACTTAAATCATTTTTCAACGGTAATAATCCATTATTTATTATTAATTTTATTTTTATTTAAATGGAGAACGTAGGTTGTTATCTGAGCGATTTCAAAATTATTATTTGCAAATATTTTTTTTTAAAACAAATACGTGGAGTTAGGGAGTGAGAACATGGGAGTCTACTGCCATTGACTCATTCTTTTTATTATTTTTTTATTATTTATTTATTATCTTGAACGTGCAAATCAAGTAAGCAGTTTGAATGCAGTCTTCCCTTCTTCTTTTTTTTTATTATTTATTCTCCTTTTTTAATATATATTTATTTTTTATTTTGTTTTTATTATTTAATCATTAATTATTTAATATTTATTATTTATTATTTGTTATTTTCATTTTTTAATTATTATTATTTTTTAATTATTATCTTTTAATTACCACATTTTCTAGTTTTCTCTTAATGGAAAAATTCAATACATCTTTTAATTATTATCTTTTTTCTTTCAACAAATTTTTAATAGACTGATCTTACTATTTCTTTTTATGAATTTTATTTTAAAACTTTATTCATATAATATAATGGAACCAAAGCCTCTCTTTTTTTTATTTAAATGAAAAAGTATAATAAAGCTAAATAACACGTACTTTTATTTTAATTTTTATATTGTTTTATAATCTGAAATAATTTACTTGTCAGGACGAAATTAGGTGTTGACATGATGAAATTCTGAAAATGTTTTGTATTTACAATATCTCTATTTTTCTAAATCAAAATTCAAGAATTTTCCAGAATTCTCTAATAAAATCTATAATTCGTATAACAAAACATCACAAAAATGTTTAGAATTTTTTGACAAGTTTGATTAGGTAAAACAGGAAAAAAAGACGTCAAAAATGATAATAAAATAAAAAAAACAAATAGTAAATAATGAAATTTATGAAGAATTTTGGATTTCAAATGTCTATATTTTTTAGAAAAATGTTCCATGATTTTCCAAAAATCTTTGTTAAAATCTCTAATCCATAAAATAAAAAAAATAAAAATTTCCAGAATTTTTTTACAAGTACACATAGACGAAATTGAAAAGAAAATGTTAAAAAAAAAACAAACAGTAAACCGCGGAATTTTATAAACAAAATATTTCACATATCTATATTTTTGCAAAAAAAAACTTTTGGAATTTTCAGAATTCGTTGATAAAATCTCTATTCCTTCGAATAAAACACTACAAAAAATTCCATAAATTTTTTATAAGTTTGGATAGGTGAAATAGAAAAACAAATGCCAAAACTGCTAAAAAAATAAAAAAGAAATAGTAAACGATGGAATTTTGTTGAAATTCTGGATTTCAAATATCTCAATTTTTTTTGAAATAAAAATCATAGTTTTCCAGAACTTTTTTTATAAAATCTCAAATCCATACAATAAAACAACACAAAAATTTTAAGAATTTTTTTGAAAACCATAGACAGGTAAAATAGAAAAAAAAAGATATCAAAAATACTAAAAAAGTAAAAAGCAAATAGTAAACGATGGAATTTTGAAAATGTTTTGTATTTAAAATATCTCTATTTTTCTTAATCAAATTTCAAGAATTTTCTGATAAAATCTATAATCTGTATAATAAAGCACCATAAAAATGTTTAGAATTCTTTGACAAGTTTGATTAGGTGAAATAGGAATAAAAGACGTCAAAATGCTAAAAAAAACAAATAGTAAATAATGGAATTTATGAAGAATTTTGGATTTCAAATGTCTATATTTTTTAGAAAAATATTCCATGATTTTTCAAAAATCTTTGATAAAATTTCTAATCAATAAAATAAAAGAACATAAAAATTTCCAGAATTTTTTCGCAAGTACAGATACACGAAATTAAAAAGAAAATGTCAAAAAAAAATAGTAAACCGCTGAATTTTAAAAAAAAAGTTAATTCACATATCAATATTTTTGTGGAAGAACTTTTAGAATTTTCAAGAATTTGTTGATAAAATCTCTAATCCTTCGAATAAAACACAACAAAAAGTTCCATAATTGTTTGACAAGTTTGGATAGGTGAAATAAAAAAAAATGCCAAAAATGCTAAAAAAATAAAAAAGAAATAGTAAACGATGGAATTTTGTTGAAATTCTGGATTTCAAATATCTCAATTATTTTTGAAAAAAAAACAATAGTGTTGCAGAATTTTTTGACAAATTCTCGGATCGATACAATAAAAGAACACAAAAATTTTAAGAATTTTTTGAAAACCTTAGATAGGTAAACTAGAGAAAAAGATGCCAAAAAAACTAAAAAATTAAAAAGCAAGTAGTAAACGATGGAATTCTAAAAATGTTTTGTATTTACAATATCTCTATTTTTCTAAATCAAAATTGAAGAATTTTCCAAAATTCTCTGATAAAATCTATAATCCGTATAAAAAAGCACCACAAAAATGTTTAGAACTCTTTAACAAGTTTGATTCGGTGAAATAGGAAAAAAAGACGTCAAAAATGCTAATAAAATAAAAAAACAAATAGTAAATAATGGAAATTGTGAGTGATTTTGGATTTCAAATGTCTATATTTTTTAGAAAAATGTTCCATGATTTTCCAAAAATCTGTGATAAAATCTCTAATCCATAAAATAAAAGAACATAAAAATTTCCAGAATTTTTTCACAAGTACAGATAGACGAAATGAAAAAGAAAATGTCAAAAATAAAAAAAAATAAATAGTAATTCGCAAAATTTTGAAAAAAAAATATTTGACATATTTATATTTTTGTAAAAGAACTTTTAGAAATTTTTAGAATTCGTTGATAAAATCTCTTATCATTCGAATAAACACTACAAAAAATTCCATAAATTTTTAACAAGTTTGGATAGGGGAAATAGAAAAAAAATGCCAAAACTGCTAAAAAAATAAAAAAGAAATAGTAAACGATGGAATTTTGTTGAAATTCTGGATTTCAAATATCTCAATTATTTTTGAAAAAAAAAATAGTTTTGCAGAATTTTTTGACAAATTCTTGGATCCATACAATAAAACAACACAAAAATGTTAAGAATTTTTTTGAAAACCTTAGACAGGTAAACTAGAGAAAAAGATGCCAAAAAAACTAAAAAATTAAAAAGCAAGTAGTAAACGAAGAAATTCTGAAAATGTTTTGTATTTACAATATCTCTATTTTTCTAAATCAAAATTGAAGAATTTTCCAAAATTCTCTGATAAAATCTATAATCCGTATAAAAAAACACCACAAAAATGTTTAGAACTCTTTGACAAGTTTGATTCGGTGAAATATGAAAAAAAGACGTCAAAAATGCTAATAAAATAAAAAAATAAATAGTAAATAATGGAATTTGTGAGTAATTTTGGATTTCAAATGTCTATATTTTTTAGAAAAATGTTCCATGATTTTCCAAAAATCTGTGGTAAAATCTCTAATCCATAAAATAAAAGAACATAAAAATTTCCAGAATTTTTTCACAAGTACAGAGAGACGAAATGAAAAAGAAAATGCCAAAAATAAAAAAAACAAATAGTAAATCGCGAAATTTTGAAAAAAATATATTTGACATATCTATATTTTTGTAAAAGAACTTTTAGAAATTTCTAGAATTCGTTGATAAAATCTCTTATCATTCGGATAAAACACTACAAAAAATTCCATAAATTTTTAACAAGTTTGGATAGGGGAAATAGAAAAAAAATGCCAAAACTGCTAAAAAGATAAAAAAGAAATAGTATAACGATGGAATTTTCTTGAAATTATGGATTTCAAATATCTCAATTTTTTTAGAAAAAAAACCATAGTTTTACAAAATTTTTTGATATAATCTCGGATCCATATAATAAAACAACACAAAAATTTTAAGAATTTTTTGAAAACCATAGACAGGTAAAATAGAAAAAAAAAGATGTCAAAAATACTAAAAAATTAAAAAGCAAATAGTAAACGATGGAATTCTGAAAAAGTTTTGTATTTAAAATATCTCTATTTTTCTTAATGAAATTTCAAGAATTTTCCAGAATTCTCCGATAAAATTTATAATCTATATAATAAAGCACCACAAAAATATTTAGAATTTTTCGACAAGTTTGATTCGGTGAAATAGGAAAAAAAAGACGTCAAAAATACTAATCAAATAAAAAAATAGTAAATAACGGAATTTGTGAGTAATTTTGGATTTCAAATGTCTATATTTTTTAGAAAAATGTTCCATGATTTTCAAAAAATCCTTGATAAAAGTTGAAATCCATAAAATAAAAGAACATAAAAATTTCCATTTTTGTAGTGTTTTTCATCTATACATAGATATCTAACAGATACATATCTATAAATAGATATCTAACATATAGATATCTAACAGATACATATCTATACATACATATCTATCTGAGAGATATCTATGTGTTAGATATCTATGTGTTAGATATCTATGTGTTAGATATCTATCTGTTAGATATCTATGTGTTAGATATCTATGTGTTAGATATCTATGTGTTAGAAATTTATGTGTTAGATATGTATATATAGATATCTATCTGTTAGATATCTATCTATTAGATATCTATGTGTATAGATATCTATCTGTTAAATATCTATATGTATAGATATCTATCTGTTAGATATCTATACATAGATAGCTAACAGATAGATATCCATACACATAGATATCTAACAGATACATATTTATACATTGATATCTAACAGATACATATTTATACATAGATATCTAACAGATAGATATCTATTAATAGATATCTAACAGATAGATATCTATTAATAGATATCTAACACATAGATATCTATTAATAGATATCTAACACATAGATATCTATTAATAGATATCTAACACATAGATATCTATAGACATACATATCTAACATATAGATATCTAACACATAGATATCTAACGAATAAATATCTAACACATAGATATCTAACAGACAGATATCTAACACACAGATATCTAACACACAGATATCTAACAGATAGATATCTAAAAAAAAACCACAATCTTGCAGAATTTTGTGATAAAATCTCAGATCCGCACAATAACACAACACAAAAATCTTAAGAATTTTTTGACAAGTTTGGACAGGTAAAATAGGAAAAAAAGATGTCAAAAATGCTAAAAAAAATAGTAAACAATGGAATTTATGACGAATATTGGATTTCAAATGTCTATATTTTTTCACAAAAATGTTCCATGGTTTTCTGAAATTGCTTGATAAAATCTCTAATCCATAGAATAAAAGAACATTAAATTTTCCAAAATTTTTTGACAAGTACAGATAGATGAAATAGAAAAAATATGTCAAAAATAATAAAAGGATAGAAAAACAAATAGTAAACCGCGGAATTGTGGAAAAAAAATTATTTCACATATCTATATTTTTTAAAAGAACTTCTAGAATTTTCCAGAATTCGTTGACAAAATATCTAATCCTTCCAATAAAACACTACAAAAAATTCCCTAATTTTTTGACAAATTTGGATAGGTAAAGTAGAAAAAAAAAAGAGGTCAAAAATGCCAAAAAAATAAAAAAAGAAATTGTAAACAATAGAATTTTGGTGAAATTTTGGACTTCAAATATCTCAAATTTTTCGAAAAAAAAACATAGTTTTGCAGAATTCTTTGATAAAATCTCGGATCCACACAATAAAAGAACACAAAAAATTTAATAATATTTTGATAGGTGCAATAGAAAAAACAAAGATGTCAAAAACGCTAAAAAAATAAAAAAAAAATAGCAAATGACAGAATTTTGGTGAACTTTTTTATTTCAAATGTGTCAAATTTTTAGAAAAGGAAAACAACAATCTTGTAGAATTCTTTGATAAAATCTCAGATCCACACAATAACACAACACAAAAATCTTAAGAATTTTTTGACAACTATAGACCGGTAAAATCTATAATCGGTATAATAAAGCATCTGAAAAATGTTTAGAATTTTTTGACAAGTTTGGACAGGTAAAATAGAAAAAAAAAGATATTAAAAATGCTTAAAAAATATAAAGAAACAAATAGTAAACGATGGAAATTATGAAGAATTTTGGATTTCAACTGTTTATATTGTTTTAGAAAAATGTTCCATGATTTTACTAAATTCTTCGATAAAATCTCTAATCCATAAAATAAAAGAACATGAAATTTTCCAAAATTTTTTGACAAGTACAGATAGATGAAATAGAAAAAAAATGTCAAAAATAATAAAAAGATAAGAAAAAATAGTAAACCGTGGAATTTTGGAAAAAAAATTATTTCACATATCTACATTTTTTAAAAAAACTTCTAGAATTTTCCAAAATTCGCTGATAAAATCTCTAATCCTTCCAATAAAACATTACAAAAAATTTCCAAATTTTTTGACAAATTTGGATAGGTAAAGTAGAAAAAAAAAAGATGTCAAAAATGCCAAAAAATAAAAAAAGAAATAGTAAACGATAGAATTTTAGTGAAATTTTAGATTTCAAATCTCAGATCCGCACAATAACACAACATAAAAATCTTAAGAATTTTTTGACAACTATACACCGGTAAAATAGAAAAAAACATGTCAAAAATACTAAAAAATAAAAAAAAAATAGTAAACGATAGAATTCTGAAAATGTTTTGTATTTCAAATATCTCTATTTTTCTCAATAAAAAAGCAAGAATTTTCCAGAATTCTCTTTTAGAATCTATAATACGTATAATAAAGCATCACAAAAATGTTTAGAATTTTTTGATAAGTTTGGACAGGTAAAATAGGAAAAAAAAGATGTGAAAAATGCTAAAAAAATAGTAAAGGATGGAATTTATGAAGAATTTTGGATTTCAAATGTCTATATTTTTCAGAAAAATGTTCCATGATTTTCTTAAATTGTTTGATAAAATCTCTAATCCATAAAATAAAAGAACATGAAATTTTCCAAAATTTTTTGACAAGTACAGATAGATGAAATAGAAAAAATATGTCAAAAATAATAAAAAGATAAAAAAAACAAATAGTAAACCGCAGAATTTTGGAAAAAAAATTATTTCACATATCTATATTTTTTAAAAAACTTCTAGAAATTTCCAGAATTCGTGGATAAAGTCTCTAATCATTCTAATAAAATACTACAAAAAATTCCCTAATTTTTTGACAAATTTAAATAGGTAAAGTAGAAAAAAAAAAGATGTCAAAAATGTCAAAAAAATAAAAAAACAAATAGTAAACAATAGAATTTTGGTACAAATTTGGATTTCAAATATCTCAAATTTTTTGAAAAAAAACAACATAGTTTTGCAGAATTCTCTGATAAAATCTCGGATCCATACAATAAAACAACACAAAAATTTTACAATGTTCTTTCAAAACCATAGACAGGTAAAATAGAAAAAAAAAGATATAAAAAATACTAAAAAATTAAAAAAGAAAACAACAAACGATGGCATTCTAAAAATGTTTTGTATTTAAAGTATCTATATTGTTTTTAATAAAAATTCAAGCATTTTTCAGAATTCTATGCTAAAATCTATAATCCGTACAATAAAGCACCACAAAAATGTTTAGAATTTTTTGACAAGTTTGGATAGGTGAAATAGGGAAAAAAGATTACCAAAATGTGAAAAAAAAAATAGTAAACGATGGAATTTATGAATAATTTTGGATTTCAAATATCTATATTTTTCAGAAAAATATTTCGTGTTTTTCCAAAAATCTTTGATAAAATCTCTAATCTACAGAATAAAAAAACATAAAAATTTCTAGAATTTTTTGACAAGTACAGATAGGAGAAACTGAAAATAAAATGTCAAAAATAATAATAAAATAAAAAATAAATAGTAAATCGTAGAATTTTGAAAACAAATATATTTCACATATCAACATTTCTTTTAAACGAACTTCTAGAATTTTACAGAAATCGTTGGTAAAATCTCTAACCCTTCCAATAAAAACTACAACAAATTCCATAATTTTTGGACAAGTTTGGATAGGTGAAATAGAAAACAAAATGCCAAAAATGCTAAAAAAATAAAAAAGAAATAGTAAACGATGGAATTTTGTTAAAAATTTTGATTTCAAATATCTCAATTTTTTTTAAAGCAAAAACTATAGTTTTGCAGAATTTTTTGATAAAATCTCGGATCCATACAATAAAACAACAAAAAAAATTTACAATTTCTTTGAAAACCATACACAGGTAAAATAGAAAAAAAAAAAGATGTCAAAAATTCTAAAAAATTGAAAAAGCAAATAGTAAACGATGGAATTATGAAAATGTTTTTTATTTCAAGTATCTCTATTTTTTTTAATAAAAATTCAAGAACTTTTTAGAATTCTATGATAAAATCTATAATCCGTACAATAAAGCACCACAAAAAATGTTTAGAATTTTTTGACAAGTTTGGATAAGTGAAATAGGAAAAAAAGATTACCAAAATGCGAAAAAAAAAACAAATAGTAAACGATGGAATTTATGAATAATTTTGGATTTCAAATGTCTATATTTTTCAGAAAAATATTTTGTGATTTTCTCTGAAAATGTTTTGTATTTACAATATCTTTATTTTTCTTAATCAAAATTCAAGAATTTTTTAGAATTCTCTGATAAAGTCTATAATCCGTATAATAAAGCTCCACAAAAATATCTAAATTTTTTTGACAAGTTTGATTAGGTGAAATAGGAAAAAAAAAATTCAAAAATGCTAAAAAAATAAAAAAAAAACAAATAGAAAATAATGGAATTTATGAAGAATTTTGCATTTCAAATGTCTATATTTTTTAGAAAAATGTTTCATTATTTTCCAAAAATGTTTGATAAAATCTCTAATCCATAAAATAAAAAAACATAAAAATTTACAAAATTTTTTGACAAGTACAGGTAGAAAAAATTGAAAAGAAAATGTCAAAAATAATAAAAAAACAAATAGTAAACCACGAAATTTTGGAAAAAAAAATATTTCACATATATATATTTTTGTTAAAGAACTTTTAGAAATTTCAAGAATTCGTTGATAAAATCTCTAATCCTTCGAATTAATTAGTACAAAAAATTCCAAAATTTTTTGACAAATTTGGAAAGGTGAAATAGAAAAAAATGCCAAAATTCTTAAAAAATAAAAAAGAAATAGTAAACGATGGAATTTGGTTGAAATTCTGGATTTCAAATATCTCAATTTTTTTTGAAAAAAAAAAACCAAAGTTTTGTAGAATTTTTTCATAAAATGTCGGATCTATACAATAAAAGAACACAAAAATTTTAAGAATCTTTTGAAAACCATAGATAGGTAAACTAGATGAAAAGATGTCAAAAATACTAAAAAATTAAAAAGCAAATAGTAAACAATGGAATTCTGAAAATGTTTTGTATTTACAATATCTCTATTTTTCTAAATCAAAATTCAAGAATTTTCCAGAATTCTCTAATAAAATCTATAATTCGTATAACAAAGCATCACAAAAAGGTTTAGAATTTTTTGACAAGTTTGATTAGGTGAAACAAGAAAAAAAGACGTCAAAAATGCTAATAAAATAAGAAAAACAAATAGTAAATAACGAAATTTATGAATAATTTTGGATTTCAAATGTCTATATTTTTTAGAAAAATGTTCCATGATTTTTCAAAAATCTTTGTTAAAATCTCTAATCCATAAAATAAAAAAATAAAAATTTCCAGAACTTTTTTACAAAGTACACATAAACGAAATTGAACAGAAAATGTCAAAAATAATAAAAAAATAAAAAAACAAATAGTAAACCGCGAAATTTAAAAAAAAATTATTTCATATATCTATATTTTTGTAAAAAAACTTTTGGAAATTTCCATAATTCGTTGATAAAATCTCTATTCCTTCGAATAAAGCACTATAAAAAATTCCATAATTTTTTGACAAGTTTGGATAGGTGAAATAGAAAAAAAACGCCAAAAATGCTAAAAAGTTAAAAAAAATAGTAAACGATGAAATTTTGTTGAAATTCTGGATTTCAAATATCTCAATTATTTTAAAAAAAAAAACCATAGTTTTGCAGAATTTTTTATAAAATATCGAATCCATCAAAAAACAACACAAGAATTTTAAGAATTTTTTGAAAACATTAGCCAGGCAAACTAGAGAAAAAGATGCCAAAAATGCTAAAAAAATAAAAAGAAATAGTAAACGATGGAATTCTGAAAATGTTTTGTATTTACAATATCTCTATATTTCTAAATCAAAATTCAAGCATTTTCCAGAATTCTTTGATAAAATCTATAATCCGTATAAAAAAGCACCAAAAAAAATGTTTAGAACTCTTTCACAAGTTTGATTCGGTGAAATAGGAAAAAAAGACGTCCAAAAATGCTAATAAAATAAAAAAACAAAAAGTAAATAATGGAATTTGTGAGTAATTTTGGATTTCAAATGTCTATATTTTTTAGGAAAATGTTCCATGATTTTCAAAAATTCCTTGATAAAATTTGTAATCCATAAAATAAAAGAACATAAAAATTTTCATTTTTGTAGTGTTTTACTCGAAAACTTCTTTTAAAAAAATATAGATATGTGAAATAATTTTTTTTCAAAATTCTGCGTTTTACTATTTGTTTTTTATTTTTTTATTTTTTTTTGACATTTTATTTCCAATTTCCTCTATCTGTACTTGTCAAAAAATTATAGAAATTTTTATGTTCTGTTATTTTATGGATTAGAGATTTTATCAAAGAATTTTGGAAAATCATGGAATATTTTTCTAAAAAATATAGACATTTGAAATAAAAAATTCTTCATAAATTCCATCGTTTACTATTTGTTCTTGTTTTTTTATTTTTTTAGCATTTTGGTAATCCTTTTTTCCTATTTCACCTATCGAATTCTGAAAATTTCTTGAATTTTTATTAAAAAAATAGAGATACTTTAAATAAAAAACATTTTCATAATTCCATCTTTTACTATTTGCTTTTTTAATTTTGTAGTATTTTTTATATCTTTTTTTTCTATATTACTGGTCTATGGTTTTCAACAAAAATTTAAATTTTTGTGTTGTTGTATTGTATTGATTCGACATTTTACCAACAAATTCTGCAAAACTATGGTTTTTTTTTTAAAAGAAATTGAGATATTTCAAATCCAAAATTTCATCGTTTACTATTTCTTTTTTATCTTTTTAGAATTTTAGGCATTTTCTTTTCTATTTCAGCTATCCAAACTTGTCCAAAAATTATGGAATTTTTTGTAGTGTTTTATTGGAACGGTTAGAGATTTTACCAATGATTTTTGGAAAATTCTAAAAGTTCTTTTAAAAAAATATTTTTATGTGAAATAATTTTTTTTCAAATTTTTGCGGTTTACTATTTGTTTTTTTTTATTTTTTTGTTATTTTTGACATTTTATTTTCAATTTCCTCTATCTGTACTTGTCAAAAAATTATAGGAATTATTATGTTTTTTTATTTTATGGATTAGAGATTTTATAAAACAATTTTGCAAAATCAAAGAATATTTTTCTAAAAAATATAGACAATTGAAATCCAAAATTCTTCATAAATTCCATCGTTTACTATTTGTTTTTTTTTTAGCATTTTGATAATCTTTTTTTCCTATTTCACCTATCCAAACTTGTCAAAAAATTCTAAACATTTTTGTGGTGCTTTATTGTCCGGATTATAGATTTTATCAGAGAATTCTGGAAAATTCTTGAATTTTATTAAAAAAATCGAGATACTTTAAGTACAAAACATTTTCAGAATTCCATCCTTTACTATTTGCTTTTTTAATTTTTTAGTATTTTTGACATCTTTTTTTCTTTTTCACAAGTCTATGATTTTCAAAAAAAAATTTAAAACTTTTGGGTTGTTTTATTGTATGGATCCGAGATTTTATCAAAAAATTTTACAAAACTATGGTTTTTTTTTTTTTAAATTGAGATATTTCAAATCCAAAATTTCATCGTTTACTATTTCTTTTTTATTTTTTTAGAATTTTAGGCGTTTTCTTTTCTATTTCAGCTATCCAAACTTGTCCAAAAATTATGGAATTTTTTGTAGTGTTTTATTGGAACGGTTAGAGATTTTACAAATGATTTTTGGAAAATTCTAAAAGTTCTTTTAAAAAAAATATTAATATGTGAAATAATTTTTTTTTCAAAATTCTACGGTTTACTATTTGTTTTTTTATTTTTTTATTTTTTTTGACATTTTATTTTCAATTTCGTCTATCTGTACTTGTTGAAAAAATTATAGAAATTTTTATGTTTTTCTATTTTTTGGATTAGAGATTTTATCAATGAATTTTGAAAAATCAGGGAATATTTTTCTAAAAAATATAGACATTTGATATCCAAAATTCTTCATAAATTCCATCGTTCACTATTTCTATTTCTTATTTTTTTAGCATTTTGGTAATCTTTTTTTCCTATTTCACCTATCCAAACTTGTGAAAAAATTCTAATCATTTTTGTGGTGCTTTATAGTACGGATTATAGATTTTATCAAATAATTCTGGAAGTTCTGGAATTTTTATTAAAAAAATAGAGATACTTTAAATACAAAAGATTTTAAGAATTCCATCGTTTACTATTTACTTTTTTAATTTTTTAGTATTTTTGACATCTTTTTTTTCTATTTTACCTGTGTACTATTTTAAAAAAAAAATTAAATTTTTGTGTTGTTGTATTGTATGGATCCGAAATTTTATCAAAAAAT
>Ga0209700_107612_pt1 | contig 15009 bp, 14 predicted proteins | sample SiratroredBW_FD_187528 | JGI IMG/M metagenome (GOLD analysis project Ga0209700, IMG submission 187528) | Root nodule microbial communities of legume samples collected from California, USA - Siratro red BW (SPAdes) (version 2) | ecosystem: Host-associated > Plants > Roots > Nodule | place: USA...
TTTTTTTTTTTTTTTTTTTTCTTTTCGCATTGTTTCTCACACTCTTCTTCTTCCCTTATAAAACATCCAACCAAGCTTAAGCCTTTCAGGTGCAATTGCAATGGAAATATTGAGGCTTCAGCTTTTTGTCATGTCCATCATAGCTCTTGTTTTGGCTTCTGTGCCACCTTCCATCAATGCTCAGCTCCTTCCTCCTGCTCCTGCCCCTACAAGTGATGGTATGCAGTCTACCCTCTTCTAAAATTTCTTATCTTTCTTCTTCTTTTTTTCATTTTTTCCCCTTTTCAATGTTTGGTTTGTCTGAATTGCAATTGGGTGTGCAGGGATAGCAGTGGACCAAGGAGTTGCCTATGTGCTAATGCTGCTGGCTCTGGTCCTTACTTACATCATGCACTAACCTTTTGTAAACCTTTCACCCCATTCATCTTTTCACTTTTCCTTTCAATCATTCCCTATTGTATTTATCTCTTCTCTATTCTTTCAAGGAAATTCTTTTTTGCTATGTGTATGTCTCTGATGTCCGCAAATTACTTAATTTAGTAGTACTTTGTAGTCTAAACTATTTTTCTGGTTGCACACACCACTCTCCTTCATAGTGGTAGAGAAACATCAAGTGGGGGGTTCTTTTGCCTTATCTTTTGCTTCTGAGAGAAGTAGTTCGAATTTGCATTGTCTCCACAAAACAACTTGCCTTTAAATTCACCTTTGGTTGCTGAGATTGAGATTCCAAGGGTTGACGATAAACCAACTCTCTGAAAAAGGGAAATTTTAAATGAGGGATATTGTTAAATCAAAATAGTTTCTTTCATCACGGCATAGGGTGTGTAGATTATCTTGATTAAGTGCTTATTTATGAAATGGGAGTGTCATAAATTTCAAAGGAAATTTGAATTTCAATCGTTTAAAACTATGTTAAAAGAAAATAGCCCTAAATTTACGAAAAGACGTTAAAGATATCATAAATTCCAATGATAGTTTGAATTTCAAATTTGTCAGATGGTTTTTTTCGTTGTTGGCTTTGACACATACAGTTTTGTGCTCACACATATAAAAATATCATACTTTTACTCGAAGAAAACCAAAGAGGAGTTTTTACTTTGTTCCACATCCCTAAGAATTAGTTTAACTAAATTTTGTTTTCAAAGAGTTTCTAAACAGTGATCTAGATCATTTTCTAGTTCTTGAATTTCAACGTTTTCCAGAATTCATCGGGATAAAAACCCATAATTTGAACGATGGGTTGGTTTATGACATTCTCATTTCAAGGGTTGCTGAAATTCCAAGGGTTGACGATAAACCCAACTCTCTGAAAAAGGGAAATTTTAAATGAGGGATGGGTTGGTTGCAGAAACAGACAATCAGCTACATAAAATAAACCAACAACCTTCATATAGAAAAGGAACAGCACTGCCAGTAACATTCATCATCGTAACAGCTAAGTAGATGACTATGATAACCTAACCTGTGAATTAGTTGAGTTCGGATGTTAATGCAGTATTTAATTTGCTGTTCCCTATTCTGGTAGATACCATCTTAACACTGTATGGCATTAACCAAAGAAGTTGTTCAATATGTATTTATGTAAATCTTATTCCAATAATTAAGAGAAACAATTTCAATAAGCCTAAAATCAAGAGTTTAGCTTTTCAACAAAAACAAATGTACAGGTATTAAGATTTTCTTTTAACAAGGACGGGAACGACTAAATCTACCCACCTCAAACCAAACTACAAATTTAACTAAAAGTATAATATAAGTTTCAACTTTATTTTTTAAAAGCATTTTTTATATTTGAATTCAAATATAATAATAAATTAATATATAAATTATTTAAAACGTATGTAAAAATTAAAATTGCAAAAATATGATTGATTATCTTACAAATTCATTAAAACTTCTGATATGAAAATAGGTAATAAAAATTGAAATTCAACCCAACCCTTCAATCCATTGTCATGCCATGTTGTAGAATTCTGATATTTCATTTGCTCAAATGCTATGACTTTTAAATCAGTTTATGAACTTTTACATTCGATTATGTTTTTGATTAGCCAATGGCAGATTGAAATGTTAACTAAAGTCACAGTGGAATGTCACAAGTAAAGCTTTGGGTTAACGAGAAGCCAGAGTGTAATGTCATGTCACTTACGTTAAAATATCTGTAATGAAAACACAACACAATGTAATGTTCAAAGCTGCCAGTGAAGTCTTGCTGGGCACTAGTGCTCGAGATCAGAAAAAGTAACAACAAAGAAAACATCTTATTTACTTAATTCATTAATTATATAAAGAAAATAAAATTTGACACCTGAAGTGCAGCTTGAAAAATCCTCCTGCAGACTTAAATTGATTACTAACAACCATGGCTGTGTTCCAGCGCATAGGCTAACCAGATTCTTATTCGTTAGACTTGGCAGTAGCATGTTCAAGATACACATTAATTAAAGAAACCGTGTTAAACTGAGCCGTACAAAACATAAGGTAGGTATAATGGAAAAAGGAGGTTGGTATCATCCAAAATAAAAGTAATAAGTTTTGCTTTATGAACGACTTTCTTGTTCAATTGCCCCCTTATATACATTCTCTGGTCTGTTCGATAATTTCACAAAGATAAGCAAGCAGGAGAGAAACAGAAATGATAAAATTCGTGAAATAATAAGAACTGTGGGATAAAATTTAAATTAAGCATACAAATTTTAAATAACCAAAATCATAAAACTTTTGTAATGAATTTCTTTGAATAAAACTATATTTAAATCATTACTTAATATACGGATGCATTGGCTTCAAGTATTCCCTCAAAAGAAATTTCATAAGGAAGAATAACAGTAGAAGTAGAAGCTACATTCATAGTTCTTTGAATAAACTCTTATACAAAAAATTTAATCATGGTATGGAGAAAATACCGAGCTTGTAAAAGTTAGGTTAATTGGGTGAATATGATTTCCTCCAAAAGATCATCAAAAATCAAGTCATCTAGCTCAAGCCCAACACATTCAGAATCAAATTGGAGATTCATCCACCCATCATATTTTGATAGATCTTTGCTCACATAATAATCCAATGATGTGTAAAGATCAGATATTGTTGAGTTCAGATACCAGCTAATAAGTTTCCACACATTATAGAGAACACTTTCTCCTGTTGGCAGTGGATGAACACGGGAGAGAGTAGACAAGGGTCTTGGATAATAGTTGTATGATCTTCCAAAAATCTCCAACAACCCCTCATTCACTATATCAAACACAAGCAGGTGATTGATTACATTCTCCACCTTCACCACTGTTACCAGAACAATCAGGATCAAGAAGCAAGCAAACCTCCTATTTTTCATATACTGAAGGATCAACAGGTTGGCCATCAGAATACCATATCCCTAGGGAATCATGGCCAGTGAAAACAGAGAGCTCTAAAACCTTTGTCACATAATTAAATGCAGCTTCATGACTTGGATCAACTTCAATACATGGAATTTCATAGTTGAAGCTTCTGCTTGGAGTTCCAAGGCATTGAAAATTCTCACCCTCCCTGGGTGATCCTCTTCAGCCTCTTGTTGCTCTGCCATATGATCCAATCCAGCATCTTGCCCTTGCTTTAATTCTGAGTTTAATTCTTCTGTACAAGGTAAGCATTTGAGGGTCAACATTAGTAGAAATATAAAATCAACATAACATATTTCCACATAAAATATAATAGCTACACCATCGTACATCTCAATCCATCTCATTCATAGGGTGACACGGAGATACAGTAAGTAACACAATTGTTTCTAATGTCATCCTGTTCTCAGAATAGTTTCAACTCGGTAAATTACGTTGACTTTTAATGAAAACTTTTAGGAGGTGACCTATTAAGATAAAAATTTCAATTCTAATTGGACAACAACCATAACAAAACATCTAAGAAATACATCAAAGTTTTGTCCTTAAAAACATTAGACAAGTTGTGCTGGCACATAAAGTGCAGACATGGAGAAATAGGAACATGGTAAGTTAAAAGTTAGGGATGACAAAATGAAATATTCAAGTATAAAAGGACCAAATATACCTTCCGGAATGTCTAAGTTCTCCAGATCAAATGAAACGTCAAGAAAGCTGGTATCAGAAGAGAAGACTGAGTTAGCTTCCGCTGGGTAAGTATTTCGGCTCCAATGTCTTGTCCACGGTCTCTCAAGTTTTCTAAACCTCCTATAATCTTATCATCCCTCTCCTCAGCAATAAATTCCATTCCTGATTTTGAAGCACTCCTGACAAGAAGTTTCTTTTGGTTGTGTTATTTATTAGCAAGTGTAGGTGGAAAATTTTGACTTTTTGAGTCATCACTATGGTTAAACCTCCTCTGGTGATGATCAATGTCATTTAGGATGATGGTTCTATCTCCATATCTCTTTATTGAGTTCTGGGGGATACAAGGAAAGAAGGCTCCTCATTCTGGTGAAAGTAAGATTTCAAATTAGGCATTGAAAGAAACCTTTTTGAAGTTTAGGGTTTAGGGGGCTTTAATATAGAATTTGTCTCTTCTTCTTTCATTCTTGAGTTTTCAACCTTAGGATACTTAGTTTCACTATGAAAACAAGTCTCGTACAACTGAGAATATCTTCCAATTGACTCTTTCAGAGAAGAATTCCTCATGGGTGATCGATGACGCTTGTTGAAGGAGATAGAAGATAGACGGCTTCCAAAACCACTTGTTGAACTCTCTCACCTTCCCCGTTGATGGTGGGGTCTTTGGACGTCTCATGGATCAACTTCTTCACATTTTGAGCCCATTATTTTATATTTAACTAATAAGAGAATGTGTGTCTTTGCAGGCCAAATAAACGAGGCAATTTTGAATGGAGTTTCCCTTGAAGACGATAATGTTAGCACCAAGGCTAAGCATGTGATTTGATGAAGTTAATAAAGACCATAGCTTGGTGAAGTTTCTGATGGATTGGATCTTGACTATGTTAGATCAATGCCTAGCATGTGAGAGCTGATGAAGACTGCCTCATGAAGAATTTGTTGGAACCAACCTGGACCAGAATTGTTCAAGTGAAGACTTTAAGCCAACATGAAGATGGTTGGGTGATTCGGTCTTGGTCCTTAGTTGGGTTTGTGTGTTGGTGTTGGCTTAGTCCTTAATCATTAGTGGCATGGTTCATCATTCCTGAGGTGCTAAGAGATTCACAAATATTAAAACTAGTTTTAAGAAAAATAGCCCAAACTGTTTTTTGCTGGAAAAGGTTTTTTAATCAATTGAATTTCTAAAACAATCGATTGAATGTGACAGTTATTTTTGTTACTACTGGAATCTTTGACTGGGTCAACTAACGGTCAATTCAATCGATTGAATGGTTTGTTCAATTAATTGAACTGTGACAGCTAAGCTGTTTTAAAACTGATTTGGCTATTTAAATGAATGGGCACTATCATTTTTAAATATCTAAGACTTTCGAAAAGCATTCTTTGAGATTTTCTAAGTGAGATATAATGCCCTTTTTGTGCGATCATCCTTTGACAAAGCTTTTCAAAACAAGAAACCTCCAAGAACGTGAATCTTTAAGCATCCTTGAGTGAGGTTCTTGCAACTTTGGTTCTTGATGAGAACCAAGAGCTGAAGTTTAACCAACCTGAAGTACCTGCACAAATAAATAGTTCAAAGGATGCTTTGCAAATTCCAAGTGGACCAATCACCAGGTCAAGGGCCCAAAAACTGAAAGAGGCATTGATTGGGCTAATACAAGACATTTGGACTGCGCAAACAAAGTCTAAGATTGAATTTAAGTCTAATCACATTCTTAATTTGATATGGGCTGATGAAGGAATTAAATGAAGGAGATTTGGACTAAAAGCAAATCATTTGAAGAGAAGGGCCCATAGAAAATGCATCACCAGATTTAATTGTAAATGGGCTATTTTGGGCTTAGGTTAAAATATGAAGAGTCACCCATTATTTTGTGGATGAATTTTAAATTTTTATTTTGATGTATTTTGATTAATTTTCCATAGGGCTTAGAGTTCATATGCTTAGTAAATTGTGTTTTTCGTTTTCCCATTTGATGTAATAATTAGTCATCTAAAAGTGTGCCAAAAAGCTGCTGCTGCATTAAATTTGGAGGCTTCTAGGCTGTTGAAAAGTTAGGTTAGCTTTTTAGAAGCTCAAAGGTCTACTTAAGTAAAAACACACATGTAAACAACAACTTTGAATGGGAAATACGAATTTGAATCTGAAAATTTTAGAAGTGAGAGTTTCTCTCTTGAGTTCTTCATTTGGACTTGCAACTTATCAAGGGCTGATCATCCTTGTGGCGTTTACCATACTTTAGGGTCTTTGCTGCGTTTTCTTTTCTGCAAGACAAGGGTTCTGAGTAGATCATCCTAAATCTGAATACTTAGGGATCTTGGGGCATTCAACTACTCTTTGTTGTGGGTTCTGGGGTTTATTCCTAACTGGGTTCACATCAGTTTTGGACCAAAGCTAAGTCTTCTACACCTGATCTTCATTCTTTGTAATCTGTTATGTGTAGAAGTACTGTGTGATCAATTGCTGATCTTGTTGTTTTGTAATCTGTTTGCTGTTTTCAATTACTGGGTCTGTAATTGAGTTGGTGCAGTGGGTTTCTGCACTGTTCTCACATCTGTTGAAGGGTTCAATAAAGGGTGAGTGCTGCAGGGAGCAGTATTGCTTGGGGATTGCAAGTGTTGTGGTGCAGTGAGTTTTTGCACTGGTTACACACTAGCTGAGGGGTTCAGTGAGGTGTGGGTTTACTGCTGGGAGCAGTTTGTAACTTGCTGGGAGCAAGGGTTGTAAACTGATCTTGTGATCTTTTTAGTGGAAATCCTTGCTAGTTTGCAAAGGACTGGACGTAGCCCTTGAGGTAGGGTGAACCAGAATAAATCTTTGTGTTCTTGATTTCCTCTTCTCTCTTCTTGATCTTTTTATTATCTGCTTGCATTCGCTTAATAAACTGATCACTAAACCTGTTTACATATATCTGAATCAACTGTGTTTCTGGGTCATATTTAATCTATTGGATTGTGTTTAATCATGTTGAATATGGATTAACACATTTCTATATTGTAAACTGTTTTCTGGGTTTATCTTTAATAATTTCAGTTGTCCACAATTGATTGTTTATTGGACAGTCCAGAATTACACGAGTTGATTGATTGAATTAAGAATTTTCATTCTCTATTTCAAGAACAAATCAGATTTGCGAAAAGATTTTGAAAGTTCAATTCAGCCCCCCTCTTGAACTCGGTATAAACCTTATTTTACAAAAAAATCAGTGTAAACAATTCAAACACAAGTGTAATGAAGGAATCACACAATATATCACTCAGTTTTCAATTCAAATTACCAATTACAAATACAAAAAAGGTATAACGATTTTAAACCACAAGTGATAGCTGAAATTCAGTTATGCAAAGCAATTGGAACTATGAAAAATAATATACCAATAAAAAGATAATGGCTTTTGAGTTTCCTAAATCACAAGATAAACCAATTAAGAGACCTCAAAACTTATTCAGCAGTATAATTCCATAATACAAGTTAAAAACGATTTAACAGATTAAGAAATGCAACCATAATGACTATTTTAATTCTGTCCCAGAATTCAACAGGTTGTTCTTCAGTTTTAACAGGTTGTTCTTGGTAGCAGAAATAGAAAAAGACACAAATACAGTTCAAAAATTGTAAAAGTGAGGAAACAAGAAGATTACACAATTGTTTTTATACTGGTTCACTCAACCACTTGAGCTACGTCCAGTCCCTTGCAAACCTTGCAAGGATTTCCACTATTTCAATCAATGTTTACAATCAAAACCCACTCAAGACCCCATCTTGAACCCTACAAGATGGTCTTCTACCCCCTTGTGCAACCCCTATCGCACAAGATGCACGCACATAGTGCAAACGCAGTACACCACTGCAGTTTTGAATGCAAACAACACAATACAACAATTCAATTACAAGTTTCCCCCAATTGCAATGCTTAAACACACCTATTAAGCACTACCCAACCAAGAAACTAATCAAGAACTCAATATAATCAGTAAATTCACATGTGCATCAACTAAACACAACCAAAAGACACCAAAGAAGAACACTTATCTTCTCAAGGGTGATGGAATTATTAGGAATCTTAAAAACTAAGGCAAATGAAGAGTTGGGACAAATGAAGGGTGCCCAAGTGAGACTGGGTTGGTTGAGGGAGGTTTATGACCAGTGTTGCATTGAACAACCATAGGAGTGTGCTGCTAGAGCTTTTTTACTACATCTGTTAGGGTGCACCATATTTGCAAATAAGAGTGCAAATTGGATTTCTGTCAACTATCTTGCATTGTTTAGAGACCTTGACATGTGTGGATAGTGGGCTTGGGGAGCAGCTGCTCTGACATTCATGTATATGCAGTTAGGGGATGCATGTCTTGGTGATACAAGACAGTCGGCATGCTTTGTTACTATTGTTCAAGTAAAATGTTGCTGTTAATTTAATTGTATGTTAGAAGTTATATATCCTTGTCAATTGAAAATAGTTAATGTTGATTTATTTAAAATAACACAGGCATGGATTTATGAGCACATCCCGTGCATGGGAAGAAGGGCTTTGAATTCTAGATATGATGAAACTCTACCACGACCAGCTCGATATGCTGTGGGACATCATATTTCGAGCTTCATTGAGGTAAGGGCTCATTTAGACCGTTTGACATATAGTGACGTTGTCTGGACTCCAAATGATTCGCATCGAGCAACTCGTCCATTTGAGTCCATATCATTATTTCGAGGGACCATCCGTTATGGGGACACTACTCAGAAATGTATGCCGGATCGTGTGTTGTGGCAGTTTGGCTACGAGCAGAGGATTCCAGATGTTGTTTTGCCTTACGACGATGGGTTTTTTGAGACCATTGACTATAGATTATTACATTTTGCTGATCACTTGATTAGTGGTCTTACCCCAGCATCCGAGCCACATGCATGCTCAGATGACTACATGGATTGGTTTATGCATATCTCGCATCCATTTATTAGTCTTCGTGCTGAGGATGAGGGACTGCATGTGTCATCTCGTCGTCGTCCTCGTAGTCTAGCTGACACAAACCCACATCCTCCGTCAGAGCAGGATCAGAGACAAGTAAGTTATTTAGATTGTCAATGTTTTTAAAATTTTTTTAAATGATTAATTAGGTTAATGTGTATTATATTCATTTTGCAGAGTTTATTTAGACGTATTGCAAATGTCCTGCAAAAGATGATTGATTTTTGCGACGTGGCTGAAGGCACGTCAGCCTATGAAGGACTCAAGAGGCATTGTGGTTAGCCCAACAAGGTTGTTGTGAGGAGATTGTCTATACACGTCGTTCGAGAGGAGGTCGTGACAGAGGGGTAGGAAGTAATTGATATTACTGTTATTATTTCTATTTTAGATTATATTACTTATTATGATATTATTTGTACCGAATACTATGTTATTATTTGTACCAAATGCTATGTTATTATTTGTACCGAATACTATGATATTGGTATGTTATTATTAGTATTTCACATGATATTACGTACTATGTTATTTCAGATGATAGACAACAAATATTTTTATAAGAAGTAAATGTTTATAAGAAGAAGTTAAGAGTAAGCAAATCCTTTTATAATAATCAATCATCTCCAAGATTAATGTAGAACTTAGTGGGTTGTAACATGTTTGTAAAATGTTGCATATGACCAACGTAATATGATGACCACAACCTTGTCTCTGGATAACAATACTTTGACTAAAACATGTCTTTTGTAGGTAAAGGACTACCATCCCGTAATTTCACTTGCAAATAATTAACATTGATGTTTATATAACTAGAAATATTAATCTTTCTTGCGTTATTTAGATCATTATTGCACGTACCTGCAAAAAATGTGACCCATACACATGTCCTATACATATGAATAGACCAAACTTGGAGGTCTACTTCTTAATGGGAAAATGGTTATGTTATGCTTCAGTGATAAGCAAACTAATTCGACATTATATCTACTAATCGTCATCCATTTCTCGACACTAGCCTGAATGTTGAAATTGTACACATTACTTCGTAATTACACATGACTTAAATAATTAACTTAATGATAAAGATGCTTACAATTGTTGATCGTTCCCGTAGCAATGAATTCTTCAGTTCCTCAACTCGATCAAATCCACCTAAAATGGCAGCATATTCATCATGCCAAACACAAAGTTCTTTGAACAAATTCATTCGAACTAATGACCACGATTCTTCGCCCATACCCAACAATGCAACAATAGATCGATATCCACAATTTCCATCTACTTTGACATCAACAGCTTCTTCGATAAATGGGTGACATATCAAATGAAATTGATCAAGCATTGGAACAACTTTTTGACTCAGTGCCAACTGTGATTTTCCTCTCGACCCCTTCTGTGAAGAGCAACTATCATCGATTGAATGAATTTTATCGACATGCTCATAATAAAATGGGTTACGCTTTGTTGACCTCTCATGCATTTTTTCTTTATGTGTTTGTGAGCCCTTAGTTTTAACTTTCTTTCTCGTCGGACACATGGATGTCATGTCAGGATAAGTAATTTCACGAAGTTTGTTCTTAATTGTAAGTTTTCCTCCAATATCAACCTCTTTAAATCGATTAGTAATGACATCTAATTCTTGTTGACATGACAACTCAGAAAATGAATGACCTGATGATATATCTGAGAAGCTTAGTCGAGTCCACATAACATGAACTTCGTTAAGTGGTATCACACCAAACTGATATCTAGCTAATGCACAAACACATGGCAATCCATGGGTAGATCTGAGGACACAACCACAATGCTCACTATTGAAGCCCACATGCTTAACTCTTTGCACTTCTTCAGCTATCCATGCCAATGCAGACTTGCTAACTACATCCACCAAATGTTTGTATAATGTCATATTGAAGTTATGACCAATAACATGTAGACTTATCTCAAATGAAACTTTAATTTCATTATGTTGAAGAATAGGGACGTTGTTAATTGTATCCCAACAAGTACACAAATCTCCTATGCTATTCTACAATATACGTTTCAAATTCCAATAAGCCTGTTCAACCTTGCAAAAATATAAAAGAATATTAATATCTTATATAATTATGTTGACATCAATATCTTATTATAAAAATATTAACAAATATACCTCTTTGAGGTAGTGTTTCCCAAATACATGACCTTATCTGTCCAAGCTTTAACAAATTTCTCCTTGTGGGGAATAAGCCATGTCTTCTTCATAATCAATAAACAATGGCCAAGATGAACAAATAGATTCAAACCCTTTAACAACTTCATCATATGCATCACAATCTACCACAATTCCCATGCATTCATTATAATGTCCCACGCCTTCCTAGAATCAACGAACATCTTACATTTTGCTTTAACATTCTTGTTAATGTGAAACCGACATAGTATGTGAGATGTTTCAAGAAAGACAACATTGATTGCATTCATTAAAGCAAGGTCTCTGTCACTAACAATGACTTGAGGGTATACATCTTCCCTTAAAAACAACCCTTTGAGTCTCTGCAAAGCCCATATGAAGTTATTTTCACGTTTTGTTGACAATAACACAAAACTAGCTGAAAAAGTTAACCCCGTGGATGTCACACCAACTATTTCAAGCAAAAGATGCCTATATTTGTTGGTTTTGTATGTACTATCCATCAATAGGACAATGCTAAATGCATTCAACAACTTCACTAAATCAGGATGTGTCCAAAAGATATCACTCACAACTTCTGAATACTAATGACACCTACTCTAGTGAATATATTGGTCACGCTCTAGTAACATCATTAATTGCTGCAATTCAGTTGTTTCCTCTAAGTGACCTTTTGTATGTATATCTTGCATTATACAATTGTTTGATTGTTGTCACATTGTCTTTATTATTCTCTTTCAAAGTCAGCACTATGTTTGACGGCTTCACTTGACTTTTTGTCATGTCAACAACCAAGGCATCATGTTCATCAGGTTTTAATCTCCCAGCATAAGGGTGTCCAACTAATGTCTTAGCAAGATCATGATTAAGTAAGCCACATATGAATTTCAACACCTAACCTTCTCCTTTTGGAATAGGTTTACCCCACAATCCAAATGGACAATCACACTTTCTTGTCCCCATAATGGTAACCTCCAAATCATTCCTGTATTTTCTATATTTCCACTCCTTTCACAATCTAGCAATACAAACGTCTTCCTTCCTTGTTGACTCATTGCTTTATCAAATCTCAATATGACAACAACAAATCCAAGAGAAAAAGCAACCTTTCGAACCCATTCAAGTAAATGATCTCTTGTAAGAAATACCTAAATATAACATTCATAAAAATTTTAGAGACATTATCACAATTTATCCAATAATAAAATTTATTATACCCAAATTCATTTGCCTCATTTGTTGAAAAATGAAAACCACATTCATGTTTGTTAACCGTAACAACACTTTCATGTGGTTTTTCCATTTCTGATATTTTATCTACTTCTTCGGAAAATTTACTACAAAAGTCTCCTTCCATCGTACACTAAATAATTCATTCAAAACAATCAGACAACGAAATCAAAACAAATATATGTTATTATGAGTTGTACAACCCGCAATGGGAAAAATATTTTAAATGAATTGCGGGTTGTACAACCCGTAATAGTAAAAGTTTTCCAAAATGAATAGCGGGTTGTACAACCCGCTATACAAAAAATTTTAAAACTAATTGTGGGTTGTACAACCCACAACTGAAAAATCAACAAGATCATTAACAGCGGATTGTACAACCCGCAATAATGAAGGTGCAGGAAACCTAATTGTGGGTTCTACAATCCGCAATGCATTTACAAGAATATTAACATTGCGGGTTGGAGAACCCGCCAATTGAAAAAAATTGAAATAGAGTTACCGTCGACGACGAACGAAGCAACTCTCAAATCCTCCCTCCTCAGCAGCTACAACCACCACCACAATCTTCTTCCACCTCTGCATCTTCCTTTGATTGCTCTCAAATCCCACCTCTATAAACGTTTCAACTATACAGGAATGCACCACCTCCATGTCTCCTCTGCATTTAACTTTCCCTTCTAACAACAAAGGCATTTTAGTCTTTTCGTCATGTCTAAAATGGGAATTTTGAAAATTATGGAGGTGCAGGAAGTCAGTATGAAGGTGCAGGAAGAATCAGTCTTTAACATATCAAAGCAAAACCCAAGTTGATTAACCCATTGGACAGAAGTTAAAAACAAATGCTAATTTTTCCTTGCACCTACATATTTTCAACTAGCACCACATAAAATTTGAATCTCCAACTTTATCTTTTAGATGTTTGCTCGATTCACTTTTTTAATTTCAGTTCTGGATTACATAATATAAAGACTTTTTAAGTTGTATATTTCAATTTTGTAATATGGAAAAAGTGTTAAATTCATTTTAGAATGGTCTTTTCAGGAAAGATAAAGATTTTGTAGCATGGAATGAGTTTTAATCTCTTATCGACAAAGCTTATTTCATGATGAAAAATTTGTGTGGAATGCATCGAAGTTAAAAATTTAGTTATTTTGTATTTCCTGGACAAAAACTTCCTGCACCCCATATTTTTAAAACACACCTATCACAAATTCAAAATTACTAACATACTCTCTTTACTAGTTTTTGGAAAAATAATTTTCAAAAACATAAATTTATGTTTTGAAAATAGATTCTAAAAAGTATTTTCCAAGAATATAAATTTCACATTTCGAAAAATGATTTTCAGAAATAAATTTCAAGAAATATATTTTAAAATATAAAATTTATATTCTGAAAAGTATTTTTCAAAACTTATTTTTACTTAAAGGGTATTTTTGAAATTTTTAAAAATATGAGGTGCAAATCACACAGGTGATGGGGTGAAGGAAGTTTTTACTTGAGAGATGTTGCGGTGTAGAAAGAAAAATATAGATTTAGGTTTAAGACATAATAAGACCCAAACTATAGTGGGCCACAGGGAATTCAAGCCCAGGCACATTAAAACCCGTTCTCTACTTCCCATGATTTCATTTCTTTATTACTTTACTTTAGTCCCTCTTAAGTCCTTACCAAAATAGTGTACTGTATTGAACGAACTACAGGTTCCGTTCTGACAACAATCTTCTTCGAATTTCTTAGTTTGCATTTTACGATTCTTGAAGCTTCTTCGTAATTCGCCTTTCTTTGCGTTGCCTTTTTTTTTCCAGTTTCGTCGCATTTGGTTTCAAAGGTTTTTTTTGTTTCCGCCATGGTGGAGAATAATCTCTTCGAGGATATTTTTAGAGTAATGATCATTTGACACTGCTTGCTTTTAACCCCCATTTGACACTGGGATATTTTCGTCAAAGTGTCATACGTGGCAAGGTCAATTTTGGAAAGTGATTTTGGAGGGCAATTTTGGTTTTCTCCTCCAAACCCTAAAAATGCAGATGCAGCGCCAAAACATCTCACCTTTTTAGCTTCTGCTTCCACTCCTCTCCTATCGTCTGCTCCCGTATGCTCTCGGCTACTCTCGTCTGCTCTCGTCTTCTCTAGTCTTCTCGTCGTCCTACGTCAATCTCCTTGCCCTCCGTCTGTCTTCTTTCTGGTGTGTGTATTTCTTTGTTCTGGTTTAGGGTTTTGGTCTTCGTTGTGGTTCACGATCTCGTTTTGTTTTGTTAAAGTTTCGTCTTTTACGTGGTTTTCATCGAAAAGGAAGTGTTTTTTATGGTTTAATTGTTGGTGTTCTATGATTTCCATTTGGGGTTTAGGGTTGTGGAGTTAACTCCAAATATTGTTTTGTTAGTATTCTCACAATACTAAATGGATTTGATGAAGCCATACAAGACAAGTTCAGCTAAGCAATGACAGCAAACAAGCAATTGGATTTTGGTCTTGATTTGGTGTGAGTGTGTTCGAGATTGATTGGCAAAGAACCTTGACATAAGTGAAGAAGGAATCCAGTAACACATGGTCAAAGTGATTCAATCAAATA